>SPKZ01002462.1_pt1 | contig 72363 bp, 65 predicted proteins | sample 2456571 | NCBI WGS metagenome assembly SPKZ01 (sample SAMN11192286, study PRJNA482655) | marine metagenome | biome: ENVO:00000447; feature: ENVO:00000244|ENVO:00000211|ENVO:00000569|ENVO:00002023; material: ENVO:00002151; isolation source: ocean water from marine abyssalpelagic zone ...
ACCGCTGGCGGCTCGAACACTGCGCCCTGATCAGCCCCCGCGATCTCGAGCGAGCCGCCAGGCTCGGGGTCACACTGAGTTTCCACGTGAACCACGTCTACTACTACGGACCCGAACTGCGCGACTCGATCATCGGACCCGAGCGGGCTGAGCGGCTGATGCCGGTTGGAACTGCGGTCGCCGCAGGACACCGGGTGAGCCTGCACGCGGATTCCCCGATGTATCCACCGGAGCCGTTTCGCCTGATGCGAACCGCCGTGACGCGCAAGACGCGCCTCGGCGAAACGCTCGCCGCAGACGAGGCGATCAGCGTGGATCAGGCGCTGCGCGGGGTCACGATCGACGCAGCCTGGCAGCTCTTCGCGGAGGACCGGATCGGGAGTATCGAGGCCGGCAAGCTCGCGGACTTCACGCGCGTCGACCGCAATCCACACAGTGTCGACCCGGCGGACCTCGACCGGATTCAGGTTTCAGAAACCTGGCTCGGTGGAAGAAAGGTCAGCTAGCGGCCCACTGGGTCCGAAATCTCGTAGGCGTCGCGCTCAGCGCGCGCTTCGTACTCGCGCGCGGAATGCCAGTGTCCCGAAACCGGCGAGCGCAAGCAGAGCGGACGCCACGACCAGCCACGGGGTGGACAAGGCGGGCAGCCCCGCCGAGGCGGGCAGGATCAGCGCGCTGTCCTCCAGGGCAATCGCGTCTCCCAGCGAATCCAGATAGAAAAAAAACGTGTGCGTCTGGGATGCGCGCGGCGGGACCATCTCGACCGAGGTCGGGCCGAGTTGGTGGATAAACGGGACCGGTCCCGGCACGCCCAAGACCGCCTCGGAGAAGCCCCCACTCAGGAATTCGGCGTTGACCTGGGCGGTGTAGTCCAAGAAGTGCACCTCCCGGATGATTCCGTCGAAGGTATTGAGGAGCGCCCCATCGACAAGCGCCCTGAAGGGCATCGGGATTGTGATCTGATTGTCGAAGCAGTGCTCGACCTTGAGGGTGACATCCGATACGGGAATCCCTCCCACGTTCTCAATCAGGAGGTCCGTGAGCCGCGTCTCTGCATGGCCATTGGAATTGCTAAACGCCTTGACGACTCCAGTCGCCCTCCAGGGGCTCGGCGGGTTCTGGGCTACTCCGAATTCGAAGGCCGCCCTGATCCCACGCAGCGTGTTGTCGGAGTCCTCGGGGATCTGCCCATCCAAGACCTGGACCGTACCCGCTCCACCCCCAACTTCATGGTAGCTCACAGTGACGCTGGACCCAGGTCCCGGCGGGCACACCGCATGGGCAGAACCCGCATCCAGGAGCAGCCAGAGGCAACAGGAACCCAGCAACCAGCGTCCGAAAATCACAATCGGTAGTTCCGCTCTTCGCATACCGAACGATCAGCATACGCCCAGCAGCGGGGCGCGGGTCAAGCCTTCGTTGAGTCGAGCGTGAAGCGCCGCAGCTGGCGCCGCATGAATCCGGGCGCGAGCGCGCGCACCAGATAGCCGGCCGCGATGCTGCGCGGATAGGTGAGCTCACGGCGGCCCCTCGCCAGGGCGTTCAGAATCGCGTCGACGAGTCGCTCGGGCTCCACCATCGAGCGGCGCGCCACGGGCGGCATCCGGCGCAGCGCCTCGTCATCGAAGAAGGGCGTACGGATCACGCCCGGACAGACCGTGAGCACGTGTACGCCCTTTGCCTCGACCTCGAGCGAGAGCGCTTCTGCGAGTCCGACCATCGCAAACTTCGAGGCCGCATACGCGGACTCCTCGGGGGTCGCGAGCTTGCCCGCCACCGAGGCGATAAACACGATCCAGCCCCGGCCGCGTTCGACCATCTGGCCGAGCAGAAGCTTGGTGAAATACAGGGTCCCCAGGTAGTTGACGCGCATCACCCGTTCCATGTCGGCCAGATCCCAGTCCAGGAACGAACGGTGGTGTCCGTAGCCGGCGTTGTTCACGAGCAGATCGACCCCGCCCAGAAGCTCTAGCGCTCGTGCCGAGCAGCCCTCGACCTGCTCGCGGTCCGAGACGTCGCAGGGCAACACGAACGCCTCGCCGCCCGTCTGCCTGATCTCGGCGGCCAGGGCCTCGAGTGCGTCTGTGCGCCGCGCCACGAGGCCGAGCCGTGCTCCCTCGCGGGCGAGTCGCAGCGAAAGGGCCCGTCCGATGCCGCTCGAGGCGCCCGTGACGAGCGCCGAGCAACCCACGTAGGATGTGAGCCTGTTCATGATCCCTCCTCTCGCGCCGGGGTCGAGTCTAGCGGTACGCTAGCGCGTGCGGCGATGCACCGCGGTCGAAGCTTCGCGGCGGCGCGATAATCCGGGATCGGAGGAATGCTTGCGCGCGCTCGTAATCGGGAACAGCATGCCGCGGCTCGCAGCCACGAAACTGCTGTCGCTGCTCTCTCCACGCGCCTACCTCGGCCCGACATCGCCACTCCGGCTCTGCGAGATCCCGGATCCCGTCCCGCCCGCTGAGGACTGGGCCATCGCGAGTACAAAGCTCTGCGGACTCTGCGGCAGCGACTACAAGCAGGTCTTCATGAACGGCGCTTTCGACAACCCCATGACGGCCATGATCTCGTGGCCGCAGGTGCTCGGCCACGAGGTCGTGGGCGTGATCGACGAGGTCGGGCCGGGAGTGACGCGCCGGCGCGTCGGAGAACGCGTGGTCCTCAATCCCTGGCTTTCGTGCGAGCCGCGGGGGCTCCCGCCCTGCAGTTGGTGCGCGCAGGGTGAGTTCGCACAGTGTCTGAACTTCGCGCGCGGCACGGCGGCGCCCGGCATTCACACCGGCAACAGCTCGAGCGCCACGGGCGGATTCGCACCACGCGTGCCGGCGCACGAATCTCAGTGGATTCCGATCCCGGACGAAATCAGCGATGAGGCGGCCGTGCTCGCCGATCCCTTCTCGGTCTCGCTCCACGCCATTCTCCGGGTGCCGCCTTGCCCCGGCGGCACCGCACTCGTCTACGGTTGTGGAACCCTGGGGCTGCTCGCGGTCGCGATCCTGCGCAGCCTGCACCCCGAAGCCACAGTCGTCGCGGTCTCGCGCTTCGAGCACCAGGCCGAGTTGGCCCGCGCGTTCGGTGCGCATCACGTGATTTCACATACCCCCACCCGAAAGATCGTCGACGAGGTCGCTCGAATCACGGCGGCCGAACTCTCGGAACCCTGGCGGGGCCTCCCGATGCTGAACGGCGGAGCCGACGTCGCATACGACACAGTCTCATCGGCCGAGACACTCGAGGTGGGCGTACGCGTGGTTCGATCGCGCGCGCAGATCGTGGCGCTCGGCGTGGAGCCTCCGCGCCGCTTCGAGTGGACGCCCCTCTACTTCAAGGAGATCTCGCTCATCGGCTCGAACGGCTTCGGGATGGAGACCCACGCCGGCGTGCGGAAACACGCCATGGAGTGGTACTTCGAGCTGATTCGAAGCGAGCGGATCGATGTGACCCCGATCATCACGCACCGCTTCGGCCTCGACGACTACCGAGATGCCTTTCTGAGCTGTTACGCGCAGGGGAAACACGGCGCAGTCAAGGTGCTCTTCGATCGTTTTTGAGGCTGCACCAGAGCCCGGGACCCCCGGGCTAGGTTGATCCGGGGAAGGAACGCCATGAAGATCGACCTGCTGTACGAGATCCAGATTCCCGAACCCCACGACGCGAGGAGCGAGTACCGGGCGTTCTGGGAGGCGCTCGAGCAAATCGAGGCTGCGGATCGCGCAGGCTTCTCCACGGTCTGGGCGGTCGAGCACCACTTCCTCAAGGAGTTCGCCACTCCTCGGCTCCCGAGATCTTTCTCACGGCTGCGGCCATGCGGACGGAGCGCATCCGCATCGGCCACGGGGTGACGCTGCTGCCGCACAGCTTCAACCACCCGATTCGGGTCGCCGAGCGCGTCGCCACGCTCGACATCCTCTCCAAGGGGCGCGTGGAGTTCGGGACCGGCCGCTCGAGCGGCTACGAACAGGCCGGCTTCGGGGTCCCGGTCGAAGAGTCTCGGGCCCAGTGGCAGGAGGCCCTCGGACGGGGGGCGGCGTGTCCAGCGTCCGGGGGCACATGAACCGGATTTCATCTTGCGTTCGGCTCGCTGTCATCGAGCTGCCCTAGGTTCCGGATTGAGACCGGGAGCTACGCCGCCCACGCTCCGGCAACTCGATCGCAACCACCGGCGGCTTCAGCAGGAGTCAACAGATGAACGGCACACAGAGTCAGGCTGTAATAGCATCGGCCGCAGTGGATTCGGTCGGATTCGATCCGGCAGCAGTGGATCCGGATGCTCACGCCAGCTTCCGCCGCCTGGAAAGGCACCTGAACCAGAAGGTCCTGGGGCAACCGGAGTTGATCGAGCGTCTGCTGATCAGCCTGCTCTGCGATGGGCACCTGCTGGTCGAGGGCGCACCCGGCCTGGCCAAGACGACGGCGATCAAGTCGCTGGCAGAGTCGATCGAGGGCGACCACCACCGGATCCAGTTCACGCCGGATCTGATGCCGGCCGACCTCACGGGAAGCGACGTCTTCCAGCCTGAATATTCGAACTTCCGCTTCGAGCGCGGCCCCATCTTTCACAACCTGGTGCTCGCGGACGAGATCAATCGCGCACCCGCAAAGGTCCAGTCTGCGCTACTCGAGGCGATGGCGGAGCGGCAGGTCACGGTGGGACAGCGCTCCTACCCATTGCCCGAACTCTTCCTGGTGATGGCGACCCAGAATCCCATCGAACAGGATGGGACCTACCCGCTGCCGGAGGCGCAGCTCGACCGCTTCCTGATGTACGTGAAGGTCGGCTACCCGCCCGCTTCCGTCGAACGCCAGGTCCTCGAACTGGTGCGCAATCAGGCGCGCAACAAGCCCACCCGGCCCTTCGTAGCGATCGAACAGGAGACGATCTTCGAGGCTCGAACGCAGGTTCTCGGCGTTCACCTCGCCTCCGCGCTCGAGGAGTACATCGCCGAGCTCGTGATCGCGACGCGCGATCCTTCGCCCTTCACACCCGCTCTCGCGGACTGGGTCGAGTGGGGCGCGAGCCCGCGCGGCACCATCGCAATCGATCGCTGCGCACGCGCCCGCGCCTGGCTCGGGGCCCGTTCCTACGTCACGCCTGAGGACGTCCACGCCGTCGCATTCGACGTGCTGCGCCACCGGGTGCTGCTGAGCTACGAGGCCCGCGCGGAGGGCGTCACGACCGACGCGTTCCTCGCGCGTCTGATCGAGGCCGTCCCGCTTCCCTAACGGGGACCACACCCACGCCGGCCAGTGAATCCCCGGAAAGCTTCCCCCGAAGTCTTCTTCCGGAACTTGACTGGGAGTACACCGACATGAACGAAAGTACGAGCTCACCGCGGGCCCCGGACACCCCCGAAGCCGGCGTAGTCGCGCCGCTCTCGGAACTCGTAGAACTGAGGCACGCGGCGAGCGTGCTCGGGCCGACCCGGAACGCGCGCGCGGCGCTGGCGGGACCCTACCGCTCGCTCTTCCGGGGACGCGGCGTAGAGTTCGACGAGCTTCGAGCCTACCAGCCCGGAGACGACGTCCGCCACATCGACTGGCGCGTCACGGCCCGAAGCGGCTCCGTCTACAGCAAGCTGTTCCAGGAAGAGCGGGAACGCCCCGTCTGGCTCCTGGTCGATGCGGGGCCGAGCATGCACTTCGGGACCCGCCGGTCCTTCAAGTCCGTCGCCGCGGCACGCGCCGCGGCGCTGATTGGCTGGTCCGCGCAGCAAATGGGCGATCGGACCGGCGGCCTGGTGCGCTCGGGAAACGGCCTGGAGGCCTGGGTGCCGCGCACGGGCGAAGCGGCGCTGTTCCAGTTGCTCGGTGCGATCTCGCGCGGCACGGCCGCGCCTGTAGACGCGAGCGCGCCGTCGCTGACCAGCGTGCTGGCACGGCTGTGCCCGCGCACCCGACCCGGCAGTCGGGTCTTCGTCCTAAGCGACTTCTACGACTTCACGCCTGAGACCAGCAAGCATCTGGCGGCCCTCGCGCGGCGTGCCGACCTCTGCTGCGTGCTGGTCTACGACCCGCTCGAAGAGCATGCGCCTCCGCCCGGCGACTACCTCGCCAGCAACGGCGACGGCGTCTTGAGCTTCTCGTCGCGAAGCGCGCGCTGGCGCCGGGATTACGAGGCCGAGTTCCGGGGTCGCAGAGACGCACTGCGCACGCTGTGCCGAAAGCACGGGATCCAACTGCTGCCACTTCGCACCGATTCCGACCCCATCGAGGCTCTCGCCTCCTGCCTCGATCCGAGGCGCAACGCCGGGCGCAGAGGAGATGCCCGCAGAAGGTCCACGAGATGAACGCCACCGCCGATCCGCTCGCAGGTCTCCGCGACATCCATCTTCCCGACGCGGTGGCCTTCTGGCCTCCGGCCCCGCTCTGGTGGGCTGCCGCGGGCGCCCTGATCCTGCTGGGCGCGTGCTTGACCCTAATCGCCCGGCGCCGGCGCGGGAGCCTGCGGCGTGCCGCACTCGACGAACTCGACGCCATCGAACGCTGGTTCCAGGCCGTACCCGATCCGGGCGCACTTGCCAGGCGGCTCTCGAGCCTGCTTCGCCGAGTGGCCCTCGGCCGCTTCGCGCGAGACGAGGTCGCGGCCCTCCACGGCAGCGCCTGGTTCGAATTCCTGTCCGAGGCGAACCGCAGCAGAGGATTTCCGGCGGAACTTGCCTCGGGACTCGAGCACAGCCTGTACGCAGGTCCGGCGGAATCCACTGGACCACACGAGGCCGGCGCCTGGATCGCGGCGACGCGCCGCTGGATCGGGGGTGTGTCGTGATCGATCTGGCGACCCCCTGGGCGCTCGGGCTCCTGCCCCTTCCCCTGCTGGCCTGGTGGCTGCTGCCTCCGGCGCGGCGCAACGCCGGAGCGGCGCTGCGCGTTCCCTTCTACGCTTCGCTGCGCGCGCTACCTGCGGGAAGCCGTCGAGCACCGGCATCGCGGCGCCTGGCGCTCGCGCTCAAGAGCCTGGCCTGGCTGCTGCTCGTTTTCGCGGCCGCCGGGCCGCGCTTCGTCGGCGAGCCTCAACCGGTCGCGACGCAGGGCCGCGACCTGATGCTCGCACTCGACATTTCGGGAAGCATGGCGATCGAGGACTTCGACGTACGCGGCCGCCCGGTCGACCGACTGCGCGTCGTGAACGCGGTCGCACGCGACTTCGTGCGCAGCCGCGACGGGGACCGGATCGGCCTGATCCTGTTCGGGTCGCGCGCCTATCTACAGGCGCCGCTCACCTTCGATCGCGAGACCGTGGTCGAAATGCTGGACGAGGCAGAACTCGGTCTCGCGGGCAAGGAGACCGCGATCGGCGATGCGATCGGACTCGCCGTCAAGCACCTACGGGATCTTCCCGCGGAAGAGCGGGTGCTGATTCTGCTGAGCGACGGCGCGAGCAACGCCGGCGTACTGGAACCACTACGCGCCGCCGAGATCGCGAAAAGGGAAGGCGTGCGCGTCTACACCATCGGCATCGGTGCCGACGGCCCGATCGTACAGACTCCGTTCGGTGTGCGGCGCCTCGGCGGAAACGCAGATCTCGACGAAGAGACCCTGCGCCGGATTGCAGGCCTGACCGGGGGCAATTACTTCCGCGCGCGCGACACCCAGGGCCTGCTCGACGTGTACCGTCAGATCGACGTACTCGAGCCCACTGAGGGCGAGGCTGAAACCGTGAGACCAACTCGCTCGCTCTTCTACTGGCCCCTGGCGGGCGCACTGCTGCTGGCGGGCCTTCTGCTCGCAGGGCACGCACACGGCGCCCGGAGCTCGCTCGGGGTGCCGCACGCATCCGCACACGAGGAAAGGAAGGTAGCGGCATGAACCTCGACAGCTTTCACTTCCTACGGCCCGGCTGGCTGCTCGCGCTGGCCGCGCTCGTGATCCTGTTCTGGATTGCGCACCGGGACCGGCGCAGCACGGGCGCCTGGGAGCGCGTCTGTGACGCTCCGCTGTTGAGGCAACTGCGGGTCGACAGCGGCATACCAGGAAGCCGCGCGCCGCTCGCGCTGTTCGCGCTCGGTTGGATCACGGCCTGCATCGCGCTGGCGGGCCCGACCTGGGAGCGGCTCCCCCAGCCCGCGTTCCAGGCGCCGACCCAGACCGCGGTGGTGCTGAACCTCTCGGACTCGATGCGGGCTCGCGACGTGAAACCCAGTCGCGTGGAACGCGCGCGTTACGAACTGGCGGATCTGCTCGACCGCGTAGACGGCGCGGCCGGACTGGTGATCTACGCGGAGGAGCCCTACGCGGTCACGCCGCTCACCGACGATCCGGATGTGATCGCGGAATTGCTGCCGATTCTGAATCCCGACCTGATGCCGGGCCGCGGCAGCCGTCTCGACCGCGCGATCGACGAGGCGCGAACGCTGCTCTCGCGCGCGGGCGCGCAGGCTGGCCGGATCGTCGTGATCGGAGATGGTCTCGGAGACCGTCCGAATGCGGCCCTGGAAGCGGCCGGACGCGTCTCGGGGGACGGCCATCACGTGGCCGTCCTCGGAATTGGAGGAGATACCGCCGGACTCGAGCGCCTGGCTCGCGCCGGGGGGGGTCCCTTCGCACAGCTGGCGGCAGACGACGCCGACGTCGAACAGTTGCTCTCACGCCGGCTCGAACACTTCGGAAAACTCGAGGAGACCGACGTCCGCACCGACGTATGGCGCGACATCGGCGGCTGGCTGGTCTTCGTTCCGCTGCTGCTGGCACCGTTCGCGTTCCGGCGTGGCTGGGCGGCGGGGCTTGTGCTGCTCGGTTCTCTCGCCTTCGGATCCGCTCCCGCCAGCGCGTCCGGTTTCGCAGCGCCCGGTTTCGCAGACTGGTGGTCGCGGCCGGACCAGCAGGGAGCCCGCGCTTTCGAGGAAGGCAAGTACGCCGAGGCCGCAACGCTGTTCGAGGACGCTGCCTGGCGCGCGACGGCCCAGTACCGGGCTGGCGACTATACGGGTGCGGCCGAGACGCTGGGCAACCTCGACAGCTCACGTACGCAGTACAACCTGGGCAACGCCCTCGCACGCGCGGGAGAACTCGAGCAGGCGCTCGCACGCTACGACGAGTTGCTCGAAGTCGACCCCGCACACGAGGACGCGCGACACAACCGCGAACTGCTCGAAAAGCTCCTGGAGCAACAGCAGCCTCAGCAGGAGCAGAAACAGGCGTCCACGTCGAGCCAGTCGGACGAGACTTCGGAGGCGGCCTCGAACGCGTCGGGGGAGCAGGAGGATTCCTCGTCCGATGACGGCGCGGCGAAGGGATCCCGCGAGGATTCGGCAGCCGAGCACCCGAGCGACGCTTCGGAGCAAGCCGAGAACGCAGAGTCGAGTTCCGATCAGAATCCCGGCGCGGACGCTGCGAGCGATTCGGCCGGAAACCCGCAGGACGGCGCTGCCCCGGACCCTGAGGCTTCGGCATCGCCGAAGCCCGGCGCCCAGGATGAGCGGCCGGCGGGCGGCTCCGAGGATGCGGATGCCGCGGGAACGCAGCCCGAGCCCGACGCCCAGGCTTCAGAGGACGCCGCCGCCGCGAACGCGGTCAGCTCACCGGAAGCCGAACCCGCGCAGGAACCCGCGGAACAGCGCGCCCGCGCAGGATCGGCCCACGCGGAACTGAACGAAGAAGATCAGGAGGCCGAGCAGTGGTTGAACCGGGTTCCGGACGATCCCGGAGGACTGCTGCGCGAGAAACTGCGCCGCCGCTATGCCGAACAGCGCTTTCGGGCGGCGCTCGGAGGAACCCGATGAATTTCCGACGCACGCTTTCGTACTGGATCGCAGTCACGCTGCTCGCGAGTTCGAGCGCTCTTGGCAGGACGCTCGAGGCCCGGCTCGACCGGAGCGCGATTGCACTCGGCGAGACCGTAGAACTGCGTCTGCGTCTCGCCGAAGACCCGGCCCGAGCGGGCCGGAGTGCGGAAGAGGTGCCCGACCTGACGCCACTCATCGATGACTTCGATTTGCTCGACCTGACCCAGAGCTTCCGAACCCGGATCACGAACGGCCAGCGCGAGGCGAGCATCGAATGGCAACTGACCATGGCGCCCCGGCACGCGGGCGAGATCCAGGTCCCAGAGCTTCGGATCGGCAGCGCAACCAGCCAGCCGCTCTCCCTCGAGGTCCGAGAGACGGGAGCAACGCCCACCACCACGCACGGGTCCGCCGTCCCGCAGCACGGCCCCGCGCTCTTCCTCGAAACCGAGGTCGACGAAAACACGCCCTACGTGCAGGGCAAGGTCTTGCTGACCGTGAGGCTGCACGCAGACTCGAGTGTGATCAAGGGTGCGTTCTCGGAACCGGTCGCGGACGGGGCCATCATCGAGCGCGTGGGAGACGATCACTCTTACAGCGACGTAGTGGGAGGCAAGGAGTACACGGTGATCGAACGGCGCTACGCGATCTTCCCCCAGCGCAGCGGTGAACTCGAACTCCCGCCGGTGATCTTCGAGGGCGAGCGAAGTGCACCTAGGGCGGTACGGCACCGGGATCCTTTCGACCGTTTCTTCGACTCCGCGGGCTTCGACCGCTTCTTCGCCGACTCGCCATTTCGCGCGGGGATGCCGGGCGGCATCTTCGACGCTCCGGGTCAGCCGGTTCGGGTGCGCTCGGACGCAATCTCGCTTCGGGTTCGCCCGAAGCCCGCGACCGCCTCGGCAGAGTGGTGGGTCCCGGCGACCCAGGTCGAGCTGATCGAACACTGGGAGAGCGATCCACCCAGCTTCCGCGTCGGGGAGCCCGTGAACCGACTGGTGGCGATCCGGGCCACCGGGATCTCTGTCTCGCAGTTGCCGGAACTCGAACTGCCTCCTGCGGAAGGGTTCAAGCAGTATCGCGAGCCGGCACTCGAAGACACGCTGACGCGCGGAGACGAGGTTGTGGCGGTGAAGGCGCTCCAGACCGCACTGATTCCCACGCGGCCCGGCGAACTGACGCTGCCCGAGATCGAACTGGGCTGGTGGGACACGAAGGCCGACGCCGCGCGCACGGCCCGGCTTCCCGCGCGCACCGTGCAGGTCGCAGCCGGGGACTCGCTCGCCGCAAACACAGTCGCCCCGACGCCGGCGGGCGGGACCCCGAACGAGCGCGGAATTTCGCCGCTTCCCCCAGAACCGGGCCTCGAACCGGTCACCGGTCACTGGCTGGCTGCCGGAATCGCATTCGGGCTCCTGGCCGCCACAGGGTTCGGCTGGCGAGCCGTGCGCCGGCGCACCACCGCGCAGCGCAGTGCTGCGGAGCCGGAGTCCGCTCCGGACACCCGCGAAGTCCCCAGGCTGGCGGCAGCCGAGAGGTCGCTCCGCCGCGCCTGTCGGTCGGCAGATCCGAGCGCCGCAGTCGACGCGCTCTGCGAAATCGGGCGCGCGCGCTGGACTGAGACCCCACCGCTCAGCGCCGGAGCCTTCGCACGGCGCGCCGGCGGCGAGCGACTCGCCGCCGCGGTCGACACACTCGAACGAGTTCGGTACTCCCGGGAACCGGAAGAGTGGAACGGAGCCGAGCTATGGCAGGCCTATTCTCGAGGGCGCCGATCCAGGGCCCCGGCACACGCCGGTCACGCCGGTCCGCTCCCCTCCCTGTATCCGACCTGTCACGAGCGGGTGTCACAGGCGTGAACGAAGCGAGGAACGCTTGAAGGTCCTGGTGATCGAAGACGACCGGGTCGCGGCGAGCTACCTCAGCAAGGCACTCCGCGAGAGCAGCCACGTGGTGGACGTCGTGGAGGATGGCGCCCTGGGGCTGGATCGGGCGCTCCACCAGAGCTACGACGCGCTGATCGTGGATCGCATGCTTCCCTCCTTGGACGGGCTCTCGCTGATCGCGGCGCTCCGAGACAAGCGCAAGGACACGCCGGTCTTGATCGTGAGCGCCCTCGGCGAAGTCGACGAACGTGTGCGCGGGCTGCGAGCGGGCGGGGACGACTACCTGGTGAAGCCCTACGCGTTTTCCGAACTTCTCGCTCGGCTCGAGGTTCTGGTTCACCGTCGGCGCGGCGCTGCGCCGGAGACACAACTGCGAGTTGCGGATCTGGAACTCGACCTGATGACGCGCACCGCAAAGCGCGCGGGGAACGAAATCGAACTCAAGCCGCGCGAGTTCCAGATCCTCGAATACCTGATGCGCCACCCCGGACAGGTCGTGACGCGCACCATGCTGCTCGAGGCGGTCTGGGACTATCACTTCGATCCCCAGACCAACGTGATCGACGTTCACATCAGCCGTCTGCGCCAAAAGATCGACCGGGGCTACGACTTACAGCTATTGAGAACCGTGCGCGGCGCCGGATACGCGCTTCGTGGCCGCGACTAAGCGTCGATCCGGCATCCGGGGGCGGCTAATCCTGGCGACCGTCGCCTGGGTGGCCGCAGCCTCCGCGCTCGCACTCGGGCTGTTGTACGCCTGGGGCCGCACGCTCCCGCAGCGAGAAGTCGACGTAGAGGTGCAGCGGGAACTCGAGGAACTCGTCCGCCAGCATCGGGAACTCGGTGCGCAGGCTCTCGGCGATGAACTCACACGTCGAATCTCCGACGCCGCGCGCGGCCACACCATCTACTTGTATGCGGAGTCGGAACTTTCGCTGATCCGGGGCAACCTGGATTCCTGGCCCGGGAGCCTCTTGGAGGGGCCCGGCGGCGAGACCCTGGAACTGGAGGCTCCCGGATCGGGCTACCGGGTGTTGCGGCAAATTCGAATCGCCGCAATCAGACTCGACGACGGACGGCGACTCGCGGTGGGACGCGACATCAGCGAGCACGCGCGCTTCGAACGCGCACTCATGCTCGCGGGCGGAGCCGCTTTCCTGCTCGCGGTGCTGGGCGCTCTGGGGGCTGGACTCCGCGTGAGCAACGGCCTGCTGGGACGCGTCGAGGAGATGAGCCGCACCATCCTGGCCATTCTGGCCGGACGGCGACAGGAGCGGGTCCGCGTCCGCTCGGCCGGGGACGAATTCGACGGACTCGCCGCCCATTTCAACCAGTTGCTCAACGAGAACGAGCACCTGCTAGCGCGAATGCGCGAAGTGACCGACGACGTCGCGCACGATCTGCGCACACCGCTCGCGCGCATCCGCACACACGCCGAATCCGCGCTGGCGACTCCTGAGGATCCCGCGCGCATGCGCGAAGCGCTCCACGAACTGCTCGAGGAAACCAACCGACTGCTCGAGGTCTTCAATGCCCTACTCGCGATCGCGCAGATCGAGAGCCACCAGCTCCGCGAGCACATGCAAGCGCTCGACCTCGCAGCACAGGCCGAGACCGCGGCCGAGCTCTACCAGCCCGTTGCGGAGGAGGCGGGCTTCGAGCTGCGTACGGAGCTGGAACCCGGGCTCACGGTCCGGGCAGACCGGCACCTACTCGCCCAGACGGCGAGTAACCTGATCGACAACGCCATCAAGTACGGGCGCGCCCCGGGTGTGATCTCGGTCGAGACCCTGAGCGTGGATGGGCGTCCTGAGCTCCGGGTTTCCGACCAGGGGCCCGGGATCCCCGAGGCCGATCGCGAGCGGGTCCTGGGCCGCTTCGTGCGACTGGATGCGTCGCGCTCGCTGCCCGGGACCGGGCTCGGCCTGAGCTTTGTCGCCGCGGTCGCCGATCTTCACGACGCAGAGCTGCGGCTCGAGGACAACGCTCCGGGTCTGCGGGTCCGCTTGAGCTTTCCTGCGGCGCGCCCGGCACCCGGGAAGCACCCTCCATCGCGCGGGCGAGATTGACAGTTGGCCGCGCCCATGGCCACGATGGCGGCATGGGGAGCGAGAAATGGAGGTTCCGAGCATGATCCGCAGCTGGCTGTTTTCACTCGCAATAACGCTGCTCGTGCTCGGGACGATCCCGGCGGGCGCTGGCGTCAAGGACGACGCCGAGAAGGTCACCGCGGAGACGGAGACAGGCCTCAGAGCCGGCGCCGAGAAAACCAAGGGGGGCGCCGAGCAGCTCACCGCGGAAACCGAAAAGGGCCTCAAAGCCGGTGCCCAGAAGACCGAGGCTGGCGCCGAGCAGGTCGCCGCGGGTACTGAGAAGGGGCTCAAAGCCGGCGCTGAGAAGGCCGAGGTGGGTGCCGGTAAGGCCAAGACAGGCACCGAGAAGGGCCTCGAAGAGGGCGCCGACAAGCTCAAGCAGGGCACCGAGAAGATCGGTCGTTCTATCAAGAAGCAGGCCGAGTCGGCTGAACGGGGCGCCGCCAATTTCCCGTAAGCCGCAGTTCGAGACAGCGCGCCGTTGGCAGCACCCGGTCCTGGATCGCTAGCCGGAGGCGTAAAAGGGGCTCGACCAGGCCAGCCCGCCGTCCTGCTGGACGATGCGCAGGTAGAGGTACTCGCCCGCCTCGAGACCGTCGATCTCGAACGAGGCACGCAGTTCGCGGCGACCCTGGCCCGCGAGCGTCACGCTCACCCCGCCCGTCTCCCCGCGACGGCCGCGGATCACATCTACGCGCTCGATCGGCGCCGGCGCCAGCACCTCGAGGGAGAGTTCCTCCGGGCCCGGTTCCGCGGGAGCCACCGAGCCCGGCCTCCGGCCTCCGAGACGCGTCTCGAGCCAGATGCGGGGACCGTTGGTCGCGTACACGCGGCGCTCGCGGAGTGCCCCGAGCACGGCCTCGCGCGTGCGCGATTCTGCGAGGATCGCAGCCAGTCCTCCCTGGCGGCCGGGAAACGCACGTCGCTCCAGACCCGGATGCCCGTCGTGACTGTCTCCCGAGCCGATGAAACCCAGGCGAAACCCGCGCCCGAGCGCATCCCGCACAAAGTTCCCGGGCACGGCATTGTCGATTCGCCCGGGCGAGTCCTCGGCCTCACTGCTTCCGTGTACCGAGGCCACCTCGGTGACGGGCTCCAGTTCGGGGTCCGGGGCAAAGTTCCAGTTGGTCGCAACCGGGCCCCCGGCCGAGTGGTGCGCAAAGGTCAGGGCCGGTTTCCCGCGCAGCGCAGCCCAGAGTTCGTCGGGTTGGTCAAAGTTGGGGTCCATCGAACTCAGCAACTCGCCCTCATCCCCGAAGTAGAGCACGTGGCGGTGCCCTTGCAGCCAGCTCGTCCATTCGTAGCCGAGCAGCGTGACGAAACGCCCGGGCTCGTGAAAGCGCCGCGTCGCGGCGCGGATTTCGCTCCAGAGCTCCGGGTGCGCGTCCAGGAACTGCATCCCCCAGTGATCGTGGTCGGTCAGCGCAACGACGTCGAGCGCCGCCACGTCGCGCGCGTAACCAAAGTAGTCGTCGAGTGTTCCCGTTCCGTCGGAGAGCTGTGAGTGCCCGTGCAGGTCGCCCCAGAGAAGTCGCGAGACGCCCTCGCGCACCAGCAGGGGATTGCTCTCCGCCTCGATCCCGGCCAGCTCACCGGTCCCGCGGCCCCGCAAGCGGTAGACGCCCTGGCTTCGCGCAAGTCCCTCGATCCGCTTCGTCGCCGCGCCGTCGGATCCGAACACGATTTCCCCGGGAAGTCCGAGTTTCTTCGCAGCCTCCGGATCGAGAATCACGGAACCCTCGACCGGCATCCCCGCATTGCCGTTGGCATCGAGCACGGCCACCACCACCGGGACGGGGTCTCCCGGACGCAGCGCGGTCGGAAGTACCAGCAAAAGCTGCGCGGGCCGCCCCGCCACCACATCCAGAAACGGAGGGTCGGGCATCAGCGCACGAATCCCATCGCCGTTTCCATCGACCTGGATCCAGAGCCGAGCGCGATGCTCCGCAAAGCGGTCGACCCGCGCGCCCGCGGGTCCCGCTCCAAACACGATGCGGATCCGCTCGCCTGGCGCCAGGCCAACTCCCCGAAGCGCGATCTCGAGCAACTGGGGACCGAGGGTCCGGGGCCGAAGTTCCAGACCCTCTACCTCGGTGGAAACCTCGGTGTAGCCGGGGCCCTCGACGAAGCGCACCTGGGGGGTGTCCCATCCCCAGAACGGCGAAACCTGCAGGAACACCGCGCCACCCTCTGCCACGCCGAGCGGCCCGGCCTGGTAGACGATCTCGATCCGGGCGGTGTCCCCCGCGCGAACGGGCGCGTCCGGTGCCTCCAACCACGCACGACCGCCACCATCGGAAGGATCCCGCACCAGTTCGAGATCCGCGCGCAGTGTCTCGTAGGTTTCGATCCTGCCGTCGGGCGAAAGTCCCCCATCCGCGGGAGGCGCTTTCGGGCTGAGCTTCGTTTCCACGAGCTGGGTCGTATCCGCACTGTCGCGGCAGGCCAGCGGGAAAAGCACGAGAAGTCCAGCAATTGCACGAATGCCGGCTTCCCGAAGAAACACTGCTCGCCTCCGAAACGCCGCGCCTCCGCTCGAGACGGCGGGCCTTGTCCGAACCAACTGCAGAATAAGACCGCGCCGGGGCGCTCCGTCAAGCAAAACCCTGGACCCTACCCTTCCCTCGACGACCTTCGGCAGGCCCGCGACGTCCGGGCCAGAACGCGCTCCTGGCCGCGAACGCTAGTGACGGAACAATGCCTGCTCGTCGAGCACGCTTCGAATCACGTCCAGCATCTCGCTTTGACGATAGGGCTTCCCGATCACCCTCCGAAGTCCCTTTGCCTTGAGCTCCTCCACCTCCGGGCCCGCGGTGTTTCCACTCATCAGTATGACTGGGGCACCCGGTGCGATCTTCTGCACCTCATCGAAAACCTCGACGCCGTCCAGTCGGGGCATGCGAAGGTCAACCAGAACCAGGGCCACCTCGTCCCGATGCTTCCGAAACGACTCCACGGCCTCGTGACCATCGACGCACCCGATCACCCGGTAGCCATGTCCGGAGAGGATCCGGGTGAGAAGACCCGCCACGATCGGCTCGTCTTCCGCAATCAGGATCGTCTCAGTCCCAATCCTCGTAGCTTCCGAGTTGTGCATCCGTCGGCCTTTGTCTACCGCATCTCCGACGGGGAGAAACATCGAAACCGTCGTGCCCATGCCGACCTGACTTTCAACTTCGACCGCACCCCCGGACTCGCGGACGAAATTGTAGACCAGGGAGAGCCCGAGGCCTGTGCCCTGTCCCACATCCTTGGTGGTGAAGAACGGGTCCCAGATCTTCGGCAGGATCTCGGTTGGAATTCCGGCTCCCGTGTCCGAGACGTCGATCTGAATGAAGCGGCCCTCGGCCATCTGAAAGGCTGCAAACCCGGAGTCCCCGGGATCGTGGTGGAACTCGCGCACAGAGAAGCGGAGACATCCCCCGTTCCGCATCGAGTCTCGAGCATTGATCGCGAGGTTCATCAGACTGCTCTCGAAACGGCCCACGTCTAGCCAGAGTTGGGGAGGATCTTCTGGAAGTTCGCACTCGATCGAAATCCCGGTGTCAAAGATACGCTCGAGCATCTGAATGATTCCGCGGATGCTCAGCTCGAGGTCTACCGCCGAAGGCGTCATCGGCTGCTCGTGAGAGAACGCCAGAAGTCGTCCAGTCAGATCCGCAGCCCTGCGGGCCGAAACCGTGACCCAGTCGAGCAGACGATCGATCTCCTCGTCGTTCCCGCTCCCTTCGAGTCGATCCCTAAGTTGCTCTCCGGACGAGATGATCGCCGTCAACAGGTTGTTGAACTCGTGCGCAATTCCTCCCGTGAGGCGCCCGATTGCGTCCATCTTGCTCGCCCGGGTCAGTTGCTCGGTCATGTCCCGCTGCCGGGTCACGTCTCGCGCGAAGCGGTAGTGCGTAAGTTCCCCGCCGGCTTCTTCTCCCACGAGTACCAGGCGTTCGTTGAACGCGTCTCCCGCACTCGTTCGACCGCGAACCTCGAGTTCCCCTTTTTCGCCATCCAGGATCCTTCGGGTCGCGGCTCTGACCTGCGCCAGGTCGCCTGGATCCACCCAGTCATCTGCGAGCGTTCCGACCAGAAGTTCGACCGGGGCAGCATGCATGGCAGCGAAGGCCGAATTCACGGTCTTGAAGCGCCCGTCCGGTCCGACGTGTGCGATTCCCTCGATCGCCTGTTCCATCGCGGCAGAGAGCGCCTGAAGCTCACGGGCGACCCGATCGGCTCTCTCGGCTTCGTGCGCGAGATCGCGATTGGCACTCGAGAGCGCGCGCGTACGTTCGCGAACACGAGACTCGAGTTTCGCTCGAGCGAGTCTCAGTTCCCGGGCCAGTCGCTCTTGCTCCCCGTGCGCCTCGAGCAGGTCCTCGTTGGTCCGCAAGAGCCGATCCGCGCGCGCGCTCTCCTGGTCAAATAGGAGTACGGCCAGCAGGAGGGCCAATCCGAGCGCGATGAGTTCGAAGGATCCCAGTCCTATCAGCCAGGTGGTGGAAAGCGTGCCCCCGTCCACGGGATAGTCGCGAAGGAGCGGCCCGTACGGAATCAAGCCCGATTGCTCCGCGAAGGAGGCACCGACTACCAGGAACACCATGCTTCCGGCACCCCAGAAGGTCGCCGCACGCCCGAAGAGCGGATACGACACCAGCATGCCCCCGATCAAAGTCAGCCCGAAGAACGGGGTCGTCAGCGGGCCCAGTAGGTAGGAAAAGAAAGCACTGTTGAACGCGAAGTACTGGATCGGCAGATGCACGAACCACGCGGAATTGGAGAGTCGGCGGCGGCCGAGCAGCGAGGCCAGCGCGAGCAGAGCCCAGAGGGCAACGGTCAGGTACGAGGCCTGCTGCAGGAGCGTGACGCCGGCCGGATCGAAATACCGCGGTAGATCGCCGGACGTCGTCAGGTAGGTCGCCAGGCCCGCGGGGTAGAGGTAGAGCAGCAGCACGACCACCGAGATGAATAGAGATCGGTCCGCGCTTGGCCACTCCGCGATCTCCCCGGACCGAAGCTGTCCCCAGAGCCTCGAGATCCGGGGAAACCGTACGGCAATTTCTCGTTCCGGAGAAAGCTTGTTCATCCCGAGCCATCCTTGATCGGTTCGGAACGCAGAGCGTCCGGGGCGTTAGGGCGCGCACCGCCGAGCATACAACTAATTCACGGCAGGATCCGGGTAGATCGGAGCTCACGAGAGTCTCTGCACCCCGTCTAAGCGGGTCGGGCTCCGACAGACTCGCTTCGGAGAGACTCCTCGGACAGCGGGCGACAGCATCGCCACGTCCCGCGCGGCGCACTCTGATTGACGGCCCGATTCAGAGGTTGAGTGGAAGGAGCGGACCCGGAGTCGAAGACTGGGCTACCCCGCGCTCAGGCAAACACCACGGTCTTGTTGGCGTAGACAAGAATCCGGTCTTCGAGGTGCCAGCGGACAGCACGCGAGAGCACGCTACGCTCGACGTCACGGCCCTTTCGCGTGAGATCAGCGACCGAGTCCCGGTGCGAGGTACGGATCACGTCCTGATCGATGATCGGGCCCTCGTCCAGGTCCTGGGTCGCGTAATGCGCGGTCGCCCCGATCAGCTTCACCCCTCTTTTACTCGCCTGGTGGTAGGGGCGGCCCCCGCTGAACGCGGGCAGGAAGGAGTGGTGAATGTTGATGATCGCGTTCGGGTAACGCGCGATGAAGTCGCCCGTAAGAATCTGCATGTAGCGCGCGAGCACCACCAGATCGACTCGCTGCTCCTGAAGCAGGACGAGCTCCTGCTGCTCCTGGCTCGCCTTGTTCTCGGCCGTGATCGGAACCACGTGAAAGGGAATTCCGAACTGATTTGCAACCGGTTCGAGATCCGGATGGTTGCTCAGAATCAGCGGAATCTCACAGCGCAGTTCTCCCGAGCGGTGCCGCAGCAGCAGGTCGAAGAGGCAGTGGTCGGTACGCGAAACGAATAGCGCCACGCGTTTGGGGATACCCTCTTCGCAGAGCTTCCAACTCATCCCCATCCGCGCCGCGACCTCCGAGATGGCATTCTCCAGGCTGGAACGATCGGTACGGAGGTCGGAACACTCGAAGCGGATCCGCTGGAAAAAGACCCCGGCCGTGGCGTCCGTATGCTGATCGGAATCGAGGATGTTCGCGCCGTGGCCGTACAGGACCTGCGCGAGCGCGGCCACGATCCCGCGCTGGTCCGGGCAGCTCACGAGTAGGGTCGTGGCCTGCGTGGGATCCGTCATGGCGGCGTAGTCTAGTCAACCTCGGGACCGGCAGAAACTCCCGCGGCCCGCTGGCGCAGAACTTTGATGATTTCCTCGTGCTCGCGCTCGTTCAGGCCAAAGCGCATAAACATGAGCGTCCCGATCGCGTAGCAGGCCGCGGGGAGCAGCCCGATCAGCGCCAGGATGGCCGTCTGAACCGCTTCGCTCTGCTCCGGGGCGTTCGGCACGTAGCCCGCGTACTGAAGGACGAAACCGGTGATTCCGGCGGTAACCCCGGCGGCACTCTTGCGGATGAAGTTCCAGATCGCGGTGTAGGCCCCTTCCTTGCGCTCGCCGGTGAGGTACTCGTCGTAGTCGATCACGTCGGCCTGGATCGCGGGTGCGACCACGGCGCCACATCCACCGCCGAGGCCGAGCAGGAAGATCACCAAGAAAAACACGCCGAAGCTGCTCTCGCTCGTAAAGAAGATCGCACTGTAGCCGAGCGTGAGTGCCGTCATCGAGAACAGCCAGAGGCTCTTCTTGCTGAAATAGTTCCCGAGCCAGATCCAGAGCGGCGTCAGCGCAAACTGCGGAACGAAGTAGGTCACGATGAACACTTCGTTCAGTTCCGGCGCGTGCACCACGTACTGCATCACGTAGGGAGCCAGCATCCCGATGCTCGCGGCCCCGAAGGTCTCGATGCCATAGACCAAGAAAAGCAGACGCCCGTGCGGATTCCGCAGCACGTCCCCGAAGGCCTTGAGGAGCCGGGGCGACCCGCGGCCCCGGTAGTCGTCTCGCTCGGGAAGTCGCCGGGCTGAGTAGAGGATCGTGAACGCCATCACGACCCCGCTCGCCGCCGACACCACCAGCGCCATCAGGCGCGGGTTCTCGGCGGTGCGCAGAAGATAAACCACGCCGAGCCCGGCCAGGGATCCGACGGCCGCGATCACGTGCCGGTATCCGAAGAGTCGCGTCCGCTCGCGGTACCGTTCGGTGAGTTCCATGCCGAGCGCGCCGTAGGGCACGAAGAACGCGGTCGACGCGGTTTCGTAGAGCAGCAGCGCCCCCCCCATCCAGAGTACGAGCGCCAATCCCTCGAGCATCCAGGGCGGAGACCAGAGCATGACCGTGGTCAGGGCCAGCGGAATCGCTGAGGCCAGCATCCAGGAACGGCGGCGCCCGCTGGGTGCGTTCGTCCGGTCCGAGAGGTAGCCCGCGAGCGGATCCGACACCGCGTCCCAGAATCGCCCGATGAAGAAGATCGATCCGATCGCAGCCGGCGCGATCAGCAGTACGTCCGTGCTGAACTTCATCAGCCAGACGTAGAAGGGCATCGCCATGAAGCCGACGCCCAGCATCGGCAGGCAGTAGATCAGAATGGTCGAGCGAGGAAGCGCTTCGGGCTCTCTGCTCTGAGCGGCTGACTGAGTCACGGGACCGGATGCTCCCACAACCCGGGGCCGCTGCCCAGCATGCGATATTCTCGCGCGATGCCCGAGTTCGTACTCGTCCACGGCGGATCTCACGGCGCGTGGTGCTGGGAGAGACTTCACCCGGAACTCGCCCGACTCGGCTACCGTTCACACGCGCTCGATCTCCCGGGCCACGGACAGGATCCCACCCCCCGGAAGCAGGTCAGCTGGGGGTCTCAAGTCGAGGCGCTCGACGATTTCATCCTCGAACTCAGCGCAGGAGAAGTCGTACTCGTAGGGCATTCCCTCGCCGGCGTATTGATCCCCGAAGTCGCGAAGCGTCGCCGGGACGTGGTCCGACAACTGGTCTTCCTGGCCTCGATCGTGCTGGAACCCGGCGAGTGCGCGCTGGATACGCTGGAGCCCGGCCGGCGCGAGGCCCTGCTCGAGCTGGCCGAGGCCTCAGAAGACCACAGCGTCTTCCTCGACTACGAGATCGCGCGCGTGAACTTCTTTCGGGGGCTCTCCGACGCGGAGGCCCGGGAGTTCTTCGGGAAGCTGACGCCGCAGCCGATCGATGTCTACGCCGAGCCCGCCCGAACGCGGGTGAGAGATCTCGGCATTCCGGTCCGCTACCTGGGCTTTACGCGGGATGCCGCGATCCCGCCCGACCGGGCTGCCGAATTCGCACGCAAGGCGGCGGTCGAGATCGAGATGATGGCGTCCGCTCATGCCGCGATGCTGAGCCACCCCCGGGAACTGGCCGAACGACTGATCGCTGGACTCCCCTGAGACCCCCGGGGGGGGTCAGAAGCGAAGAAGCGCGAGGCCCCCGCCGACGATGAGACGGAGCGCGACCGCCGTGAGAACCCCGCGGTAGAGCCAGACGAATACGCGCTCGTTCACGCGATCGAGTACGCGGCTCCCGAGCCAGGTCCCGATCACGACCCCGGCGCCGAGCCAGACGATCGGAAGCCAGTACGCGGCGAACGCAAACCCGACCGCCGCGAACAGCCCGATCTTGGCCAGATGCGCGAGGGTCTGGCAGGCCGCGAAGGTTCCGACCAGCGCGTGCCGCCCGAAGCCAGCGTGCTGGAAGAACGGACCCTGCAGCGGTCCGGTCGCACCGATGGTGGGGCTGAAGAACCCGACGAGCGCGCCGAGCAACAGGAAGCGCGGGCTGCGCGGCAGCGCCTCGGGTCGCACGCCCAGAAACAACGCCCGCGGTGCCCAGGTCGCCAGGATCACGAACACTCCGATCGCGGGCCGGACGAGTTCGGCCGAAAGAGATTGCGCCACCCACAATCCCAGGGCCCCGAAGGGCAGGAGCGGAAGCGAGAAGCGGCCGAGCACGCTCCAATCGACGTGACGTCTTTGGATCACCGTGCGAGAGCCGTTCGAGATCATTTGAACCACCCCGTGGACCGGGATCGCCACGAGCGGCTCGTACCAGATCAGCATGATGGTGAGCAGGACGACGCCGCCCCCGAGTCCCACGGTGGCGGTGAGCGCCGAGGTCGCGAGCGCGGCCGCGCCCAGAATCAGTAAATCGAGAAGTTCCAAGCTCCCTGAAACCTTTGGCCGGGCCTATTCATCGACACCCCCCACGGGCTCCGTGGGCCCGGGCAGGAATCCGATCCCGGCGCCAGCGCCAGCCGCGAGGGAAGATAGCAACGCTCCCCTTGAAGCGAAGCGCGGGGCGGGGCCAACCGACGCACGCTTCGAAACACCTATACTGGGAGGCTGAAAGCATCAGACTGCAAACGGTTCCACGAGGAGAGAAGAGGAGTCAAACAGCATGGACCTCAACCGCGCCGTCGATGTCGGAACCTCGGTGGCCTCTACGCTCGCGCGCGGCGCGAGCGGAGCCTTCGTTGGAAACGCGGGTCCACGGCCCGGGAAATTGCTGGAGCTCTACGAATTCGAGGGCTGTCCCTTCTGCAAGAAGGTGCGCGAGGCGCTCTCGATCCTGGACCTCGACTGCGTGATCCTGCCCTGCCCCAAGAACGGGCCGCGCTTTCGCGAAGAGCTGATCACCCGCGGCGGCAAGGCCCAGTTCCCGTACCTGGTCGATCCGAATTCCGGACGGGAATTCTACGAGTCCGGAGAGATCGTCCGCTACCTGTTCGCCGAGTACGGCTCCGGGCGGATTCCGCTGGCGCTCGCTGCGGGTCCCCTCACCGATCTGAGTGCGGTGTTCGCGAATCTGCTACGGGCGGGCCAGGGCAGTTACTATCGTCCGGCCCGCTCGCCCGAACAGCGCCTCGAACTCTGGAGTTACGAAGCCTCGCCATTTTCACGCCTGGTGCGCGAGACGCTGTGCACGCTCGAGCTTCCCTACCTGCTCCACAACGTGGCACGAGGCAGCAAGAGCCGCGCCGCGTTCGTGTCACGCTCGGGAAAGATGCAGGTCCCCTACCTGGTCGACCCGAACTCGGGGGTGGAGATGTTCGAGTCTGCCGGGATCGTGGCGTACCTCGAGGAGAGCTACGCGGAGGCCCGGGAAGGCGCCGCTTCGGCGACCCGGGCCTAGCTAAGCGAGAACTCGGCAGGACCCCGGAACGCCGTCTTCGCAACAGCGGCGCAGAGCTGTTCGGGGCCTCCGAGCAACTGACGGTCGAGACCGACGCGCTTGAACCAGAGGTGAACGTCACACTCCTCGGTGAAACCGATTCCCCCGTGGACTTCGGTGGCCGTCCGAAGCGTCGCGGTCCCGGCCTCGGACACGTGCGCCTTGGCGAGTGAAGAGATCTCGCGCGACTCATCCGGGACGTGGTCATAGGCGTAGCCCGCGTACCAGAGCAGTGAGCGGGCCGGCTCGACCGCGGCCGGCATTTCGGCGCACAGGTGCTTTACGGCCTGGAACGAGCCGATCACGCGGCCGAACTGCTTGCGTACCTTCGCATACGCAACCGCCGGTTCGAGGACCCGGTCGCAGGCCCCGAGGGTATCGGCCGCGAGCGCAATCCGACCCGCATCGAGCATGCGCCCCAGTGCAACGCCGGCGCCACGCGGGCCCCCGACCAGGGTTACCGGCTCGACCCCGTCCAGTTCGGCTTGCGCTTCTCGGCGAAGGCGCGCGGCCCCTCGATGAAGTCCTGGCTCCGGATCATGCCGTGTACCTCGTCGTAGTGCGCGGCCATCGCCTCCTCGACCGATGCAAAGTTGAGCCCATCGAGAATGCTCTGCTTGCTGGCCCGAACCGAGAGCGGCGCGCATTCGAGAATCTCGTCCGCCCAGCGCCGAGCGGTCTTCATCAACTGATCCCGGGCGACGACCTCGTTCGCGATCCCGAGCCGGACGGCCTCGTGCGCATCGACGCGCTTGCCCGTGAGGATCATGCCCATCGCCTGCTTGAGGCCGATCTGCCGCGGCAGGCGATGCAGACCGCCGGCGAGTGCCGCAAGCCCCACCCGCGGTTCGGGCAACGCAAAGATGGCGTTCTCGCTCGCAATGATCAGGTCGCACGCGAGCGCGATCTCGAAACCTCCCCCCATCGCGATCCCGTTGACGGCCGCGATCACGGGCTTGGCATTCTTGAACCTGGAAGTGAGACCCCCGAAGCCGGTCTTGGGCATCATCGAGCGGTCTCCGCCGCGCGCCGTGTACTTGAGGTCATTGCCGGCGCTGAAGGCACGGTCGCCCGCGCCCGTAAGGATCGCCACCCAGAGTTCGGGGTCGCGCTCGAATTCGTCGAAGACTTCCGACATCTCGAGGTTGGCGGGTGGGTGGAGCGCGTTCATCACCTCGGGCCGATTGATCGTGACCGTGAGCACGCGGCCATCCCTCTCGGACGTACAAAACTCAGACATGGATTCCTCCTCGACCGGCATTCTTTCACGCGCTCTCGGAGACGGGCAAGGGACGCGATCAGAGATCGAAGTATGCGAAACCGTCCGAGATGGCGGCCGCGCCCGACTCGTTCTGGAGCACGAACGAAACACGGCCGTCCGCAGCAGGCCCACTCGAATAACTGAGTTCGAGCGTCTCGCCCGGAATCACCATGGCAGCGAAGCGCCCCGAGAGTCGCCGCAGCCGCTCTGGCTCGCCGTACGCGCAGAGGTTCACGAGTTCGCGCGACGAGAGCGCCCAGAGCGCGGTGCCGTGCACGATGATGTCGGGAAGCCCGGCTCCGAGCGCGACTGAGCGCTCCGTGTGGATCGGATTCCAGATGCGCGCGCACTCCGAATAGACGTGCGCGAAACGGGGCTCTGTCGCGATGCCGACCGCCGCATCGAACGGGGCCCCGGGGTCGGGCTTCGGGGGCTCGGGCGGTGAGTCGATCTCTCGATCGGGTCCGAGAACCTCGACCCCGCGAAAGATCGACCCGTAGAAGGACGTCACCACCGGCTCCTCGCTGCCGTCGAGCACGGTATCGACGCGAAGCAGCGTGTATGCACCCGCACGGGTCGCGCGGACCGCGACGAGCACGCCGCGGGTCCGAAGGCGGTCGCCGGACCGAACCGGCCGGTGAAAAAGCGAGTCCTGCAGGATGTGCACGCCCCTCACTGCTTCCTCGACCGAGGTTCCGAGATCCACGGCGCTTCGGAGCGAGAGCACGGACGGCCACTCGGCCGACACGCAGAACGGCGGAGGAGCCAGGACCGGCTCGCCTCGCGCGTCGTCCATATAGCGCGGGTTCAAATCGTCGATTCCGACGGCGTAGGCCATCGCGAGGCGCGGCGTGACTTCGAGCAGGAATTCCTCCGTCGCCGAACCGACCGCTTCGCTCCGAACCGGCATCAGTTGTAGCGGGCTTGCTTGCCGCGCGAGCTTCCCCGGGCCCGGACCGCCTGTCTGAGGTCCTCGACGAAGCTCTCCGCGACGCGATCGTGCTCGGGCGACACCATCAGGTGCAGGGCCTCGGGATCCTTCTGACGATCGGCGCACCAGCCCCGGTCATCCAGCGCATCTCCGACGGCCATGATGTCGAGTTCTGACGAGCCGAACGCGAGAATGCTGGCCTCGGGAGTTCCGATGATCTCGAGTTCGGGGATGCGCTCGATGCCTTCGCGGAGTATTCGCACGGCCTCGATGATTCGAGCCGCGAGCCGCTCGTAACCCTCGGCCCCCAGGTACTTGAGGATCGCCCACGCCGCCGCGATCGGGGCCGCGGGACGCGCGCCTGCCATCGCGAAGGATCCGTAGAGTCCACCCGGCCAGTTCTCGTACATGAAGAGCTGGTACTCGCGCAGGTGCCGCTTCTCGCGGTGCAGCACGACGGACGCCCCCTTGGTGCAGTATCCGTACTTGTGCACGTCGGCAGACATCGTGGTAACTCCCGGAACGCGGAAGTCGAAGGGCGGAACGGGCCGCCCGATCCGCTCGAAGAAAGGAAGCAGAAAGCCGCCGACGCAGGCGTCGGTGTGGAAGGAGATGCCCCGCGCGGAAGCGAGCGCGGCCAGCTCCGGGATCGGATCGATCACGCCATGCGGATAGTTCGGGGCGGAGCCGACCACGAGCGCGGTCTCGTCCGTGAGCATGCGCTCCGCGGCTTCGACGTCGGCACGGAGATCCTTCCGGAGCGGGATCTGTCGAAGCTCGAGTCCGAAGTACTCGGCCGCCTTCGCGAACGCCGGATGCGCCGAGACCGGAGCGAGCAGTTCCGGCCGGGTCACGCCGCGCTCCGCGCGGGAGCGGTTTCGGGCGCTCTTCACCGCGAGCAGGATGCTCTCCGTCCCGCCCGAGGTCATGCAGCCCTCGAAGCCCTCGGGGGCGCGCAACAGATCCGCCGTCATCCCGACGACCTCGACTTCCATTTCGCGCAGGCTCGGAAAGCGCATCGGGTTGAGCGCGTTTTCGTACAGATAGAGGTTGTTGGCCTCGTGCAAGACCGCGTCGACCTCTTCTCCGGCCGGGTAGATCAGGCTCCAGGTCCGGCCGCCCCGCCAGTCGGCATCCTTCTGCTTGCGCTCGCGCATCTCCTTGAACAGCCGATCTCGCGGAATTCCGGTTTCTGGGAATGGCATACGGGTTCTCCAAGGGCCTCCGAGCCGCTTCGATTATAGGGCCCGGAGCCGCGGATACCGCTACGGATTGGACCTCTGAATCACGAAATTGGCTACGGCCCGGTTGAATGCATCCGCGGCTTCGATGTTGATGGAATGGCCCCCGTCGAGATCCGCGATTTCGAGTCCGGGTAGCGCCCGCGCAGCGAAATCCCGATCGGGCTGGAATGCCTTTTCCCACTTTCCGTTGATCAGCAGCGTGGGAACCGCGACCGAGCCGAAGCGGTCTCGTGCCGACAGCTCCAGAAGCGTCTTCGAGATGCCCTTCCCTACGGCCGCCACGTCGAGCGATTGCGCCTCGCGCAACATTTCCCGTTTCAGTTCGGCTGGGAAGCGGCGAGCGTATTTCGGATGGAACGGCAGCGCTTCCAGATCGGCGCGCGTGGCCGCACTGGGCTCGTCTCGCGGATGATGGAGCCGCCCCGCTGCCAGCGCCGACCGCGAGTTCGTGAAGATCAGCCCCAGGGTCCGGTCCGCGTGTCTCAACGCGTAGTGAATGGCGAGCCCGGCCCCGTAGGACTGGCCGCACACGAACCAGCGATCCGCCCCGACCTGCCGGCGGATCTCCTCAAACGCATCGAGATAGAAGGACACGGAATAGGCCGTATCCCCGACGGGCGCGGCAGATCGGCCGTGGCCCCAGAGTTCGAGTACGACCGGCCTCGAGATCCGGGCAAGCGCGCTCAGGTTGGGCTGCCACTGCCGGCGGCTCGACAGGAGCCCGTGGATCAGAAGCAGCGGCGGGCCCTCTCCCGGAAATACTTCGAAGGCGGGAACTTCTCCATCTCGCTCCGCTGACCCCATCCGCGCCTGCCTCGATCGCTTCCGACGCCGCCTAGCGCAGGGCTCCGGAAGCCCTCACGAAGTCGCCCGCACCCAGTCGGCGATCACCCGCGCGAGTTCTTCGCCACGATTTTCCTGCAGAAAGTGACTGCCCCCCTTTATCGTCGTGTGCGGCTGGCCCCGGGCCCCCGGAACCCGCGCCAGAAATGGTTTCTCGGCACCCGCGGTGACCGGATCCTGGTCGCCGAACGCACACAGGAAGGGCTTCTCCCAGCGATCGAAAACTTTCCAGGCGCGCAGGTTGGCCGGCACCGAGGGGTCGTCGGGCAGCGTGGGAACCTGGCTCGGCATCGCACGTGTCCCAGCCTTGTAGCTCGGGTCCGGAAACGGCGCGTCGTAGGCCGCGACCTCTTCGGCCGAGAGCGCGCGCCCGCAGCTCCCCGCGATCAGAATCCCGACCGGAAGATCCTCGGTCTCCCAGGTGAACTTCTGCCAGTACACGAACGCGCGCCCGGGGAGTTCCGGGTCAGGCGTGGACATCGCCTGCATCAGCTCGGGCATCGTCGGCACCGGGAGCTTCTCTCGAAACTCCTTGAGAGAGGCGACGTACTGCGGATCCATGTCCACCGGCGCGGGGAGGCCGGTGTTCGAGACCACGACCCGCTCGAAGCGCTCCGGGTTCTCGGCCACCATGCGCAGCCCGATGAGTCCACCCCAATCCTGGCCAAAGAAGGTCGCGTCGCGCAAATCGTTCTCGAGCATCCAGGCCGTGAACCAATCCACCTGGCGCTGGTAGCTGTAGTCCTCGCGCGCCGCGGGCTTGTCGGAACGACCGTAGCCCACCAGGTCGGGCGCGATCACGCGCAGCCCGGCCTCGCAGAGGATCGGAAGCATGTGGCGGTACAGATAGCTCCAGGAGGGCTGACCGTGCATACACAGAACGAGCTTGCCATCCCGCGGGCCCTCGTCGATGTGGTGCACCCTAAGGGTCCCGCCGTCGCCGTCCGCTACCTCGGTGTAGTGCGGGGCAAAGGGGAAACCGGACAGTGCTTCGAATCTCTCGTCCGGGGTTCGCAGAATCTTCATTTCGGTCCCCTCGAAATGCCACCCGGCTGAGAGAGGCTTCCCTACACCCGACCGGCAGCATCGCGGTGCGTCGGCCCACGCACCCTCTCACAGAAGCGGGCGCGACTCCAGCCCGACCCAGTTCACCGGGGCAGGAGTCTTCGTCAATCTGGCGAGCCTGTCGGAGCGAATCCACGCTAGGGCCACCGGAACGCCTAACCGATACTCGACGCGCTTCAGGCTACCCGAAGCTGCTGTGCGAGCAGCCTGCGCACGCCGCGAGCGCAGGCGTAAAGTGTCCTTGGCTCGCCTCGCAGAACACTCCTGGAGACTCCTGCCCCGGGTCCGGTCGCGCGAAGGCCGGCTCGCACAGCCTGCGCATCGGCAGGAACCGCTTCAAAGACTTGATCCGACAGATGAACGAACTCCGGGGACTTCAGTCGTCCTGATCCGCGACCCAGTGAAGATCGACAATTGCAAGCCCGGCGGGCGCGCGCCAGAGTACGGTCCCGGTACCCGCAACGAGATCGACCCGGTACAGTTCGTTCGCGAGCCGCCCGGAGGTCCGCCCGCCCCGGCGAACCAGCAACAACGCCGCGGCGTCACCCGTCCGCCGCCCCCCGACGATCACCGCCCCGGCCGGGAGCCGATAGACCGGCACACAGCCGCCCCGCTCCGCGTCGCAACGTACCAGCCCTCCGCGCTGCCGCGCCCAGATGCCATCGTGATCCCACCAGAGGGGGAAGCTGCCGCCCGCGACATCGCGCCCTGCGTTCGGTCCGTCCGCCAGCGGGACCACGGGGCCCAGGAGACTCGGCTGAAACAAGACCAGGCGCGGAAACGGCAGCGCCACGCTCGCAAAGCCGGCCGAGTCGGAGTCCGGCTCCGAGTCCTGCCGTCGCTCTGCCGCGACGAGGCGCGCACCGTCCGGGCTCCAGCGCGGCGCTTCGAGCGCTCGCCGCAGCTGCGCGAGCCTCCCGGTATCTCCGCGCAGGCTCCAGATCTCGAGACTGCTCTCCCCTCGAGCATCGGCGCCGACGCGCAGCGCAAAGAAGGCCCCGTCGGGCGAAGGCTCTGCATCGTAGAGAGCGCGCGCAGTCCCGATCCGGGCGAACACGCGACCCCCGAGATCCATCAGCCAGAGCGCGCTCTCGGAAAGGCGCGCCGGTCCGAGGCGCGAGGATGCGCTGCGCGTTTCGGGGAGCATGAGCAGGAGTTCCCGGGTCGAGAGCCAGCGCGCCCGCTCGGGCTGGACGCCGGGCATCACGCGCCGGCCCGCTTCCGAGTACACGACCAGGGTCCGCTCGCGGGCCGCGTCCGCGCTGCGCTCGAAGATCACGGCAAGCCGGCCCGGCCCGTCGAAGGCGAGCTCCCGCCCGGGCGAAGGCCAGCCCTCGAAGCCGCGCGGACCGGTACATCCGACCACGAAGCAGAGCGCGAGCCACCACCCGAGTAGCCGGAAGAACGGCCGCATCCGGCTCAGCCCTCCTCGGACGAGGGGCCGGGTTCCGACCCGGCGTCGCCGGCAGCCGGCGGCTCGGGCTCGGACTCGGGCCGCTGCTCTCGGGGCGCGGGTTGCGGCGCCGACGCTCCGAAGCCCAACTGCTCGAGCGCCTGACGGACTTCGTCGAGGCTCTCCGGGTCGTCGATCGTGGCCGGCACGCTGTACGGCTGCGCGTCCGCGATCTTGCGCATGGTCCCGCGCAGGATCTTGCCGGACCGGGTCTTGGGCAGACGCGTCACCACCGCCGTCTGTTTGAACGCGGCAACCGGCCCGATCCCGTCCCGCACGAGCCTGATCAACTCGGCCGCGAGCGTGTCCGGATCCGGCTTCGCGCCGGCCTTGAGCACTACGAGACCGACCGGAACCTGTCCCTTGAGCGCGTCGGCCACCCCGATTACGGCGCACTCCGCGACGTCGGGATGGGCCAGCAGCGCCTCCTCCATGCCGCCCGTCGACAGCCGGTGGCCGGCCACGTTGATGATGTCGTCCGTGCGGCTCATGACGAACAGATACTGGTCTTCGTCGCAGAAGCCGGCGTCCGCGGTCTCGTAGAATCCCGGAAAGCGCGAAAGGTAGGCGTCGCGGAAGCCAGCGTCGTTGTTCCAGAGGGTCGGCAAGCAGCCGGGGGGCAGCGGCAGCTTGAGCACGATGCTGCCGGTCTCGCCCGCGGGAAGTTCGTGGCCCGCGTCGTCCAGGACCCGCACCTCGTAGCCCGGCACGGCTCGCGTCGGGGATCCGTATTTGACCGGGAGCGGCTCGATCCCGATGCAGTTCGCGGCGATGGCCCAGCCGGTCTCGGTCTGCCACCAGTGATCGATCACGGGCACGCCGAGCACGCGCTCCGCCCACTGGATCGTGTCGGGGTCGGCTCGCTCGCCCGCGAGAAACAGCGTCCGCAATCCGGAAAGGTCGTGTGCCTTGACCCGCTCGCCTTCGGGGTCCTCGCGCTTGATGGCACGAAACGCGGTCGGGGCCGTGAATAATACACGCACGTCGTGGTCGGCGATTACACGCCAGAATGCACCTGCATCGGGGGTGCCGACCGGCTTCCCCTCGTAGAGAATCGTGGTGCATCCCTGCAGAAGCGGCGCGTAGACGATGTAGGAGTGGCCGACGACCCAGCCGATGTCGGACGCGGCCCAGTAGGTTTCACCCGGACGGACCCCGTAGACGTTTCGCATGCTCCACTTGAGCGCCACCATGTGACCCCCGTTGTCGCGGACCACGCCCTTCGGAACTCCGGTGGTCCCCGAGGTGTAAAGAATGTAGAGCGGGTCGGTGGCCGCCACCGGAACGCAGTCCACCGGACGCGCGGCGGCGACCCAGTTCTCCCAGTCCAGATCGCGCTCCGGGTCGAGAGTCGCGCGCAGTTCCGGGCGCTGAAGGATCACGCAGCACTCGGGCTTCGAGGAGGCCAGTTCAATCGCTCCGTCCAGCAGCGGCTTGTAGGGAATCACGCGCTCTCCCTCGATTCCACAGGAGGCAGAGAGAATCACGCGAGGCTTCGCGTCGTCGATCCGCGTGGCGAGTTCCTTCGATGCGAAGCCCCCGAAGACGACCGAGTGGATCGCCCCGATCCTCGCGCAGGCGAGCATGCCGACCACGGCCTCGGGAACCATCGGCATGTACAAGAGTACGCGGTCTCCGCGGCCGACCCCGAGCCGCGCGAGCGCGCCCGCGCAACGGGCGACGCGGGCGAGCAACTCGGCGTAGCTCAGCGTCGAAACCGTGCCCGTGACCGGACTGTCGTACACGAGCGCCGGCTGATCCGCGCGCCCGTCCTCTACATGACGATCGAGCGCGTTGTAACAGGTATTGGTAAGCGCACCCGGGAACCAGCGGTAGAGCGGCGCAGAAGTGGAATCCAGCACCCGGTCCCAGGCCCGGAACCAGCGCACGTCCTCGGCGGCCTTGCTCCAGAAACCCTCGGGATCCTGGCAGGCACTGGCGTAGATCTCGTCGAAGCTCTGGGCCATGACTCCCCCCCGCGGTTTCCCAGTTCGTACTTCCAGATTCTAGCGGTCCCGCGCTCCATGGTATGCTGGGCGCGGTCACCAGGGGAACAGAATGGCCCAGGATGAGAACAGTCAGGGACACCAGGAGGGACGCACCAGCTTCGAGCCCTACTCCGCATTCGAGATCCCGGAGGATCTCCGGGAACTGCACGGACGCTACGACGTAGTCACGACGGCCCGCCGCGTCCGCAACTACCGCTACGCGGAGGAGTGGATGATGATGATCATGGCAGGCTGGGTCGCCACGATCCCCGAGCTACCGGTCAAGACCGGGCTCGGAAAGGTCATCTACCAGGACTCGATCCACGCGGACTGGCTGGGAAACCGCCTGCCCGAACTGCGTGGCGGCCGCAGCCTGCGCAACGCCTCGGTTTCGGGCAACGAGGGCTTTGCACAGCTGATCCAGGCAATTGCCGCTCCCGAGGACGCCGAACTCACGATCGAGAAACTCGTGGGGATCTTTCGCGTGCTCAAGCCCCACCTGATCGAGGTGTTCGAGACGAACATCCGCGAGACGGACCAGATCTCGGACGCGCCGACGATCGAACTCCTCCAAGACACCATCCGCCGAACTCGCGAGCACATCGAGTGGGGCGAGCAGGTTCTCGAGAAGCTGATCAACTCGCCCGAGAAGCACGAGCGCGCCCGGAATCGAGAACAAGAACTGAAGCTGCTGCTCGAAAAGTGTGGGGGCGTCTGCGGCGACCTCGCCCGGGCTGACTGAAGCCACAGCCAAAGTGAGCCCCCTCGCGACCAGGATGCCGCGCTCCGCCCGGCATTCGCGAACCATCCGCCGCGCGGCCTGACGCGGGCTCGCGCACTCACGGAGCGCCGATGACGGAGAGCCAGGTCGCGGACGCTCGAGCCCTCCGCCTCGATCGGCTCGGTCACGGAGGCGCGCGCGACCGACTCGGGTTCCGGCAGGTCGTTCAGATCTTGTTCCGCTGCGTGCCGCTGCTGCGCGAGGTTCAGGGCCGACTGGTGGGACTCGTGCTGGCCTGGACCCTGGTCGGGGCCGTCGGACTCGCGCTGCTGGCCGGTTTCCTGCTGATACTCTGGGAGCCGATCCTGCTCGGAAAGCCCTTCTCTTCGTTACAGGCAAGCCTACTGGGTCTTGACGCGGCCCAGACCGCGGGCGTCTCCGAACTCGATGCGGCGACCCGCAAGCAGGCCGCCTACCAACTGCTGGTGCGCTCCGCCATCCTCACCCCCTTCCTGATGTCGGGCGTGATGGCGGTCTGGTACTTCCAGGTCTGGATCCTGCAGCGCGTCAACCAGCTGCTCCGGCTGCGGCTAATGGATCGGCTGCAGGCGCTTTCGCTCCGCTACCACGCGGAGAACCGCACCGGAGACGCCATCTACCGCGTCTATCAGGACAGCGCGATGGTCACCCAACTGATCGACGTGCTGATCCTCACACCGCTTCGCTGCACCGGCACCTACCTGACCGGCATCGTATTCGCGTTCCTGGTCGATCCCTGGCTCGCGCTGCTACTGGCGGTCGCCTGGCCGTGCACGCTCGTAATCGGCTACTGGATCTCGCAGCGGCTGCGGGTTCGCTTCCGGGCGGCAAGAGAAACCAACAGCGCGCTCACCTCGCGCATCCAGGAAAGCCTACTCGGCATCAAGGTGATCAAGGCGTTCGGTCTCGAACGCTTTGAACAGGCGCGCTTCGAGCAGGACTCCCGCAGCGCCTTCGCGGCCGCCTATCTCGGCCGGCGCCTGTTTGCGGCGCTCGGCGTCTCGGTGTTCTGGATCGTTTCGAGCCTCACACTGATCGGAATCTGGCGAGCGACCCGGCTCACGGTCGAGGGCGCCCCGCTCTTCGGATTTGAACTTGCCCAGAATCTGGACGGAGGGCTGGAGCAATTCCTGGTCGGAGCCGGCCTCACCACCTGGGTCCTAGGTTCTTACAACATCTACAAGAGCATGTTCGGCCAGGGGACGGGATCGATCGAGCGGCTCTACCGGGTCTGGGGACGAACCCAGGACATCGCGATCGGGATCGATCGGGTGTTCGAAGTTCTCGACCTGGAACCCGATATCCGGGACGCACCCAACGCCATCGAACTTCCGCGGTTCGAGCGCGCGATCACCTTCGAGAGCGTGAGCTTCCGTTACGAACTGGAACGGCCGGTTCTGGAAGAAATCGAGTTCGAGGCCTACCCCGGAACGATCACGGTCATCGTCGGACCCACGGGCTCGGGCAAGAGCACACTGATGGCGCTCTTGCTGCGGCTCTTCGACCCCGACGCGGGCCGGATATCGATCGACGGTCGGGATCTGCGCGAGTTTCAGATCGCCAGCGTACGCGAACGGATCGCGATCGCGCTTCAGGAAAATCAGCTCTTCGGCACCACGATTCGCGAGAACATCCGCTACGCCGTACCCGAGGCGCCGGACTCAGCCGTGCGCGAGGCCGCCCGCATCGCCTGCGCAGACGGCTTCATCGAGTCTCTTTCCGAGGGCTACGACACAATGCTCGGGGAGCGAGGCAGCAAGCTCTCCAGCGGGCAGCGCCAGCGGCTCTCGATCGCGCGCGCAGTCCTCAAGGACACCTCGATCCTGATCCTCGACGAACCGACCGCGGCGCTCGACGCGGAGACCGAACTCTCGCTGCTGCGAAACCTCGCGGACTGGGGCAAGGAGCGCGCGATCTTCCTGATCACGCACCGGCTCTCGACGATTCAGCGCGCCGACCTGATTCTGTACCTGGAAGGCGGACGACTTCGCGAGAGGGGAACGCACGCCGAGTTGATGGCGAGTCCGGACGGTGCCTACCGGGCGCTCGTGGAGAGTGAGAGCCTGACCTCCGAACCGCTCGAGGCGCACAAGGCGGCCGGCGAGAATCTCTCGTGACGAGGCCCGGCATCGAGTCGAGTGAGATCTCGAATCGGGAGACTCTGCGCATCTTCGGCCGCGCGCTGCGCTACGTGGCTCCGTTCAAGCGCAATTTCGGCTGGAAGATCCTGCTCACACTGGCGAGCCTATCGCCCTTCCTGGTGCTTCCCTGGCCCGTCAAGATTCTGATCGACAACGTGATCCGAGGGGTCCCGATCTCGGGCGACCAGTACCCCTTCTACTTCTTTCCGGAGTGGGTCGTTTCGACGCTGGCCCAGGCGACCCCGCTCACGGTTCTGCTCTGGACCCTGTCCGCACAGTTCGTACTCGTGCTTGCAGTCGGCGCGATGGGGACCTCGGGGCGCGAGCGGGATCAGACCGATGCGGCGCTCGGCGGCGGCCACGATTCGGCGACCCGCACCGAGAACCAGGCAAATTCCGGCTGGAGTCTCGCGGGTGGACTCCTGGGCCTCTATGACTTCGCATTCACGCTGCGCCTCTCGCAGGACATCAACCACCACTACCGCTCGCGCCTCTTCGAACGGATCCAGGAACTTCCGATGACGGCCTTCGACGACGAGAAGATCGGCGACGCAGTCTACCGCGTGATGTACGACACACCCGCGATCACGAGCGCCGTCTATCGCCTGCTGATTACGCCGATTGCGGTGCCGATCTCTATGGTGGCCATCGCCTTCGTGCTGCCACGCGAGGCAGCGGATCAGTACGGCCTGCTGTTCTGGACCGCACTCGCGCTGATCCCGGGGACCCTGCTGGTGACGCTTCCGTTCGCAGGCTGGATCCGCGGCGAGAGCGGGGAGAGTCGCCGGTCGGGTGCCACGGCGACCGCGTCGGTCGAGGAGGGCATCAGCAACATCCTCGCGGTGCAGAGCCTGGGCGGAGAGGAACGCGAGCGGAAGCGCTTCGATCGCGACAGCTGGACGGCCTTCAGACGCTATCGGGCGCTGGTCCTGGCCGGGATGGTCACCTTCGTGGCGGCGCTGACGATCGCGATTCCGCTTCTCGGCTACGTGTTTCTGCACCTTGTGGGCCTGGTCATCGATGGAGGGCTCTCGCCCGGCGACTTCACCGCGGTGCTCGCCTACTTCTTTACCCTCGCCTCGTTCGCGACCCAACTCGGATCCGTCTGGATCATCTCCCAGGATGCGGCCGCCGGACTCCGGCGCGTCTTCTTCCTGATGGACCTGCCTGCAGAACGTGACCCGCCCGCTGCCAGGCCGCTGCCCCGGCTCCGGGAAACGCTCCGCGTCGAGGACGTCTCATTTTCCTATCTGCCCGGGACCCCGGCGCTCCAGAACCTGAGCTTCGAGACCTCTGTCGGGAAGATCACGGCCGTCGTCGGGCCGGCGGGCGCGGGAAAGACCACCCTGCTGTATATGATTCCGCGCTTCCTTTCGCCGGATTCGGGCCGGGTCACGATCGACGGCATCGACATTGCCGGTGTAACCCGCGAGTCCCTGCGCAAACAGGTCGCCTTTCTGTTTCAGGAGAATGTTCTCTTCGATGGCAGCATCGAAGAGAACATCCGGATGGGAAATCTCAATGCGAGCATGCTCGAGCTTCGACGCGCGGCCGAGATCGCAGGCGCGGACGAGTTTGTGCAGTTGTTGCCCCAGAAATACCAGACGCAGCTCGGCAGCGCGGGCGCGAAGCTCTCGGTCGGCCAGAAGCAGCGAATCTCGATCGCGCGCGCGCTCGTGCGCGACTCGCGCATCCTGATCCTCGACGCGCCGACCTCGGCCCTCGATCCGGACACCGAACATCGACTCGTTGCCGCGATCCGGGAGGCCTCCCGCTCCCGAATCGTGCTGGTGATCGCACATCGACTTTCGACGATCCGGGGGGCCGACGAGATCCTGTTCCTCCAGGACGGCAGGATCCTCGAGCGCGGCACACACGCCGAACTGATCGCGCAGCCCGACAGCAGGTACCGACGCTATGTGAGCCTCCAGACGCGGGGAGCTGCTTAGGCGAGTCGCTGTCGGGCGTTTCGAGCGAGCGGCTGGGCTCAGGCCTTCGCGTAGTGGCTGCGCCGCTTCACCGCGAGCTCGCGTTCGAGCGAGAAGATCTCGATCCGCTGCTCTTCTCCCTCCGAGCGCTGGAACTGGTGGCCCCGGAGCGTCACCTCGAGGATCCCAAGATCGTCACGGCCGGGATAGTCGCGCCTCCCGCGAATCTCGGTCGAGGCAAAGACCGTGTCGCCCGCGAAGATCGGCGCTGTGTGACGCCCCGTGGAATAAACGATGTCAGAGAGACTGTTGTCTCCGATGTCGGCACAGGAGAGTCCGAGACAGAGCGCGAAGGGAATCCCGCCATAGATCACGAGCCGTCCGCCCAGAAAGCGATCCGGGTCGCGGTCGATCATGGTCTGGTTGCAGTGGACCTGGGAGGTGTTGTCGAGCATCCCGGTGAGGAAGATGTGTTCCTCGGTTACGGTGCGCCCACGCGCATGCTCGTAGGTGTCCCCAGGGGTGTAGTCCTCGAAGTAGGTGTCCTCGTTGGTGAGATGGGCCAGCTCCGCATAGCCGGCGCTCGGGTCGTAGGCCGGTAGCAGCGGCGAGATCTCGACGCGGTGAGGCTCGATCTCGCCCTCCTGCAGCTCGGCTCTGGCATCGCTCTTGAAGACCTGCACCTTGCGCTGATATGCCAGCACGAGGTCCCCGGCCTGTTTGCGCGCGAGGCTCTGTACGTGGACCACGCCGCGGTCGCGATTTCGCGATGAGCCGCGGACCCCGAGTACCGTCGTCTCTACCTCGATCGTGTCTCCAATGTAGACGGGTGCCCCGAAGCGCATGTCGATGTACTCGAGGTTGGCCCGCGCGTTCTCAGAGACGTCCTCCACCGTCTGGCTGAAAGCCACCGCCATGACCAATCCGGGCGGCACCAGCATGTCCTCGAATCCGTACACCAGCGCGTAGCGCAGGTTCTTGTGAAGGGGGTTGGTGGTCATCGAGAAATCCGTGAAGTGGGCGTGGAGTCCGGCCGTAATGGTCCGGCCCCCCTTGTGCCGGAACACCTGCCCGACACGGAAATCCTCGAGATAGTTCCCTGACTTCTTGCGAATCAGTGCCAACGGAGGCCTCCCTCAAGGCGAGTCTAGCCTGCGGCGAGCCGCGTTCTCAACACTCCGGCCAGGTAGAGAGAGCCCGTGACGACCAGCAACTCACCCGGTTGAATCAGTTCGAGGGCACGCTCGAGCGCGACCACAGGCGCTTCGCGCGTCTCTACGGTCTCGATCCCGGCCGCCCGCGCGAACGGTTCGAGGTCGCCGGGAGGGGCCGAGCGCGTCGGCTCGGCACGCGTCAGCACACACGCGCGCGTGGGCTCCGCGAGCTCGGAGAAGAAGCCCGCGGCGTCCTTGTCGCGCGCGAGCGAGACGATCAGTACCAGCTGGCGGTCGGGCCAGGTTTGGGCCAGCGCGGATCGAAGCGCACGGGCCGAATCGGGGGTATGCGCGCAGTCGAGTACGGCGCCCTCCGCAACCCCGGGAAAGACTTCGATGCGCGCCGGAACTCGGAGCGTCCTCAGCACCTCGACCTCGCGCTCGCGCAGCGGCTTCTCGAGAAAGTGCTCGACTGCCCGAATCGCGAGAGCGAGATTGACCGCCTGGTGGCTTCCGAGAACCCCGGCTTCGACCGCGACGCCGGAACCGGTGAAAAAGCGCAGGCCGTGGGGCATGGGGACGATGTCGAGGGGCTGCACTTCCTCGATTGGAAAGTCGTCGGCCACCGCGCGCGCGGCAACCGCACCCAGGGCGTCGGGCGCCAGCGGGCCGTGCAGGAAGGGCACGCCGGACCGCGCAATCCCGGACTTCTCGAGGGCGATCAACTCCCGTGTCGCACCGAGGATTTCGGTATGCTCGAGGTGAACCGACGTGAGTACCGAGACGCGGGACGCGACTACGTTGGTCGAGTCGATCCGACCCCCGAGCCCGACCTCGATCACGGCGGCGTCGACCCCGGCATCGCGAAACAACGCAAGCGCGAGCCCGGTGGATACGTCGAAGAAGCTCGGCGCGAGATCGGAATCGCGGCGCAGTTCCTCGAGTGCGGGCAGCATCGCGCCGAGCACGGAAACGAGGCGCGCCTCCTCGACCCGGTTTCCATCGAGCCGAAAACGTTCACACCACGATTCCAGATGGGGCGAGGTGTAGGTCCCGGTTCGAAGCCCGGCCCCGAGAAGCAGTGCCTCGCAGGCGAGCGCCGTCGTGCCCTTTCCCTTGGAGCCCGTGATGTGGATGCAGGGCAGTTCTCGTTCGGGGTTCCCGATCCGGTCCAGCAGCGCCCGAATCCGCGCCAGTCCGAAGCGCTCGTAGTCAAACGAGAGCGCGCGCTCCTGGTTGACGAATCCGTCGAGGTAGCGCTCGGCATCGGCCAGCGTTTCGAGCCGCATCAACGATCCAGTGCCCGCATCCGAGGCCGGCCTAGCGGGCTACCAAGACTGTAACTCGGGCAGGACCTGCTCGGAAAACAGCCGCAGGCTACCTTCGGCGTCCTCGAGTGTCATGCCGCCGTAACGCGGGATCACCAGGGTCTCGAAGCCGCCGAGCAGCCGCTTGCGTTGCTCGAGCTTCTCCAGAATCTGCCCCGGCGTGCCCCAGGTCTGGATCTCGTAATAGGTCTGGAGCGCGAGATCGAGACCGACCTGGCGAAAGAGATCGGCCGCGTTCGAGTAGAGTTCGTAGCCCTTGATGTCCTTGAAGTGCTCGCTCATCAGTTCGTAGTGATTCACGATCGTGAGGAAGTAGTTCGCCATGTACTCCCTGGCCCGCTCCTACGCACGCTCGGCGCTCGCGTCGCAGAACATCAGGTCCCCGGTGAGAGGGACGGGCGGCTCGCTCTCGTGGCGCTTCTGCCAGGCCGCCCGGTAGTCCGCAAGCGCGCCGCTCGCGTACATCTCCCAGGGCTGCTGCGTAAACGTCATGAGCCGCGCCCCGAGCCGCGCTGCCTGTTCTACGGACTCGGGCGACAGGCCCACGACGTAAAGGCGTTCGCGAAAGCTCCGGGCGGGACGGGGCCGGATCGGCGTGCGTAGCTGCGGGTAATACGGGCCCGCCCCTTCGATGAAGCCGGTCTCGAGCGCCTGGATGATCATCTGCGACGCCTCGTCGAAGCGGTCGCGCGACTCCGACATGTCGATCTGGAAGTGCGCGTACTCGGTCCGCGAGAGGCCCCGGCCGAGCCCCAGAAGCGTCCGGCCTCCGGACAGATGATCCAGCAGCGCGACTTTTTCGGCTACGCGCAGCGGGTCGTTCCAGGGAACGATTACAGCGCCGGTGCCCAGCCGGAGCGTCGAGGTCCGGCCCGCGAGCCATGACAGCCACTGGAGGTTGTCCGGACAGGCCGAGTAGTCGGTGAAGTGGTGCTCGGGGGGCCAGTAGCTCGCGTAGCCGAGAGGCTCCGCGAGCTCTGCCAGGTGCATCTCGGACCGAACCATCGCTTCGTCGGTCTCACGACCCTGAAAGTTCTGAAAGATTCCGAGAATCCCGACGTGCACGTTGTTTGCTCCCGGTTTGATCCGCTCACTCTACTACGCCGCCGGCCCGGGTATGATGGCGGATCGAGGCCGGAGGAAGAGAACTACCGATGCGTACAACCGTCGAGACCCGTCACGGCAGGCTGGAAGGAACGCGAGCCGGGGGCGAGATCGCTTTTCGGGGCGTGCCCTACGCGGCGCCGCCGCTCGCGGCGCGCCGCTGGGCCCCACCCGCCCCGCCCGAACCCTGGAGCGGCGTCCGGCGTGCGGTCGAGTTCGCACCTGCCGCGCCCCAGCTCGTGATCGAACTGGAAACGCTCCCGATTCTGGACATCGGCGTCGAGACAAACGAGGACTGTCTCTACCTCAACGTCTGGACCCCGGGCTGCGATGCCGCGCGTCGCCCCGTGATGGTCTGGATCCACGGCGGCGGCTTCACGATCGGGACGGGGGCGCAGTTGGTGCAGGACGCGATGCCACTCGTCGAGCACGGCGACGTCGTCGTCGTTTCGATCAACTACCGGCTGGGCCTGTTCGGCTTCCTGCGCCTCGACGAGGCCACGGAAGGCGCGATCCCGGCAAGCGGGAACGAGGGGCTGCTCGATCAGATCGCGGCACTCCGCTGGGTGCGCGAGAACATCGCGGCCTTCGGCGGTGATCCGAACAACGTGACGATTTTTGGGGAGTCCGCGGGCGGGATGAGCGTCGGCACGCTGATGGCGTTGCCGCCGGCAGAGGGACTGTTTCACCGCGCCATTCCGCAGAGCGGTGCGGCGAGTACCGCGTCGACCCGCGATCGCGCCACACAAGTGGCCGGAAGCGTTCTCAGCGGACTCGGCACCCACGACGCCGACGCGCTGCGCGCGCTCCCGGTAGAGCGACTGCTCGAGGCGCAGGCAAAGCTCCTGCCGGCCGCTCCCGGCGGCCCGGAATCCGAGTTCGGCACGATGCCGCTCCAGCCCGTCGTCGACGGCCGCGTGCTCCCGGGCCCGGCGCTCGAGCGCATCGCGGCCGGCTCCGCGGCAGGAATTCCGGTCCTGGTCGGCTCCACGCTCGATGAGTGGAAGCTGTTCGGTATGCTCGACCCCAGCACCCTGTCTCTCGACGAGCCCGGGCTCCTGCGACGACTCGAGGCGCTGCCGGATCCCGCAACGCTCGTAGCCGCCTACCGGAAGGCGCGCGCCGGGCGCCAGGCACCGACGACGCCGCGCGAGCTGCTGATGGCGATCGAGACCGACCGGGCGTTCCGGATTCCGGGCCTGCGTCTCGCCGAGGCACAACGCGCCCACGAGGCGCGCGTCTACAGCTACCTGGTGACCTGGCCGTCTCCCATGATGGGCGGGATCCTGGGATCGCCGCACGCCGTCGAGCTCGGGCCCCTCTTCGGCATCCACGATACCGACGAGACGACGGCCGCGTTCTTCGGCCGGGGACCCGCGGCGGACGAACTCGCCCGCGGCATGCAGGAGGCCTGGACCCGCTTCGCGCGGAGCGGCGACCCGAGCGGACCCGTGCTCGGGGACTGGCCCGCCTACGAGCCGGAGCAGCGCGCGACCATGATCCTGGGCGAAGCAAGTCATCTCGAGCGAGCGCCCTACGACGACGAGCGCCGGGCCTGGGAGGGGATCCCCGACCAACTGATCGGCAAGCTCTAGGCGCGCACGCACGGGGCTGCTTCAGGCGGGCAGGACGCGGCCCTGGTCGTCTCAGGCGAGCGTCCCTGCGTCGATCCGGATCGACTCGCCGTTGATGTGCGAACCGTCGTCGGAAGCCAGCATCGCCACCACACCGGCCACCACCTCCGGGCCGCGGGACTTGTCGAGTGGCATCGCGCGCCGGATCAGTTCGAAGTCGGTGTCGTCCGGCAGGTTGGAACTTCTGGACATGGCAGTCTTCACGGAGCCCGGGCAGATACTGTTCGCTCGCAGCCCCTGCTTCCCGTACTCGACCGCGAGGGTGCGCGTCAGAGCGAGCACGCCCCCCTTGCTGGCTCCGTAAGCCGCGCCGTAGGGCATGCCTGCCAGCGCCGAGGTCGAGGAAGTATTGACGATGTTTCCCTTCGACTCGAGCAGGTGCGGAAGCGCGGCCTTACAGCAGAGGAAGGTGCCAGTGAGGTTCACGGCCAGGATCCGCTCGAACTGCTCGAGCGAAATCTTGTGGGTGTGTTCCAGAAGCAGAATCCCGGCGATGTTCACGAGCACATCGAGGCGCTCGAAGCGCTCTACACACGCCTCGACCGCAGCATTCACCTCGGCTTCACGACTCACGTCGCAGAGCCGCGCCTCGACTTCTCCTCCGAGTTCCCGGCAGTGCTTGGCGGTTGCCTCGAGAGGCTCCTGCGCCACGTCGAGCAGCATGGCGGCGGCACCCTCGCCGACCAGCCTTTCGGCCGTCGCGCGACCGATGCCGGCAGACGCGCCCGTGATCAGTACGACCTTGCCTTCGAAACGTCTCACTTAGAAGCACCCATTCTGCCCGCGATCCTACGGGATCGAGCAGGATCACGCCGGATCCAGAAATTCCTTGAAGCCATAGCGTGCGTGCGGTCCGAGGTGAATCTGCTCGAGAACCCCGACCCCCTCGGCAGTGCCGGAGCGCGCCCGTACCACCTGCTGGATGTGCTGGTTCTCGAACGCCATTTCGTCGAGATCTGCGAGTTTCCAGCGCTCACCGGCCAGCGCGAGTTCTCCCTTCCAGCGTCCGTGACCCCACTCGGGGTGGGTATAGCCGATGCCCTTCATCCGAAAGCAGAGCAACGGTTCGAGCGAAATCTCGTGGCGCGTGCCATCTCGTTCGGACAGCACCAGTTCGGCTGAAGCCGCCCGCCGCGTCCCGGGGACGAATTGGAGCCGGTGCTCGATCGACGCCAACTGCCGCACGCCCGGATCCTCGATGCCCGGGATCTCGTCGGGACTCTCGTACACCGGGCAGACCATTCCGTCCCAATGCCAGGGTTCTCCGTACTCGTTTTCGAAGACGCCCATGTGGGTACAGCGGTCATCCCAGTGGAGGGGCGCCCAGAGGAAGAAGATCTGCGGCGCGCGGGTCGGCGGCGCCCCCGGGGGTGCAGGATCGCCAACCGGGCGGATTCCCCAGGAGCGGTCCTTGGTCCCGCAGACGCGGCCCGGATCGATGCGTATGCGCTTGCCGTCGTAGCAGAGTTCTCCCTTCCAGAAGCCGAACTGATTGAAGCGCGTCGCCTCCATCCGGCCCACGCGGTTGGCCGCACGCTGGTAGCCTTCCTCGATGCTGGCGGTCCGCGCGATCCACTCGAGTTCTCCCGAGATCCCGGTCTCATTCTCGTCGAGCAGGACGCGCAGGTGCTTCATGGGTTCGACGATGTCGATCGAGAAGGGACCGATCTCGAGCTCGGAGGGCTCGCGCGGGGCGCGTCGCGAGGCATGGAATGCGTGCTGCTCGCCGTCGCGCACGATCGAGAGGCCACAGTCCATGATCCCGAGGTTCGGGTAGAGCGCCGCACCGATCCCGAAGTAGAATTCCCCGTCTCTCGCATAGCCGTTGAACCAGTAGCGGTCGTAGACGTGCCGGTCGCTCGACGCAGGAACCGCAACCGGCTCCGGCGTCTGGTGGATCGGATAGTCGTCGAACTTGGAGAGCATGCCTGTCGATCCTTTCTTGGATGCCTCGGGGTGCATGGCTTCGAGCGCGCGCGGAAAAGGCAGCAGCGAAACGCGCGGTCTCGATCTCCGCCCGGCCTCCGGCGGATTGTAACCCCCGGAGCCAGCGCTCGAACATCGGCGGATGAGCCCCCCGAGAAGCCCGATTCCACATCGCTGCGATCGGACCCCCGACGGGCTTCGCCACGCCATCCCTGAAGAGCATGACAGGCGGCGAGGTCAGTCGGAATGACCCGCGCCCAGTTCCATGCGCCGGAAGCACAGCCAGATCAGGCCGAAGGCGCCGAAAGCCCAGAGCCCGAGTCGCAGCAGCGCCGGCCCGGCGTGCGCCTCCTGGACGTAGGGGTTCCAGACGCTGACCGGCCCGAAGATTCCGAACCCGAGGGGTGGCCCGAAGCGCAGCAGCACCCCCGAGATTCCGCCGACCTCGGCCTGGGGATCGATCAGCATCGAGGCCAGCGCCCAGGAATTGGCGGCCGCGATCAATGGCACCCCGACCACGACCAGCAGCAGGACCGCCGTGCGACCCAGGCGTAGCGAGGCCGCCATCGCGAGCGCGGCAACGACGACGCAACTGAGCGCGGTACCCAGCATCGCGAGCAGGGCCGGCCCGATGGCCAGGCCCTGGCGGACGACGAGCATCCCGGCGGTCCCCGCGAGCAGGATCAGGCCGGCACCGAGCGCAACTCCGAGCGCCCCTCCGAGACGCGCGGCCGCGAATATCGCACGGTCGACCGGTCTCGCGAGCCAGAGCAGCGCACTTCCCTCTTCCAGCGGACGCGCGAGATGATCCGACGCCAGTACGCCCGCCATCACGACGACGAGCAGGGCCTGCACCGCGAACAGGAAGGGCGCGAGAAAGCCCGCGACCGTCTGCGGATCCAGCGTCCGATCGTTGACAGAAACGGCGCCGATCTCGAGCGTCGTGCAACTCTCGGTCGCCCCCAGCCCCAGCAACAGAACCGCTCCCGCCACAAACGCAAAGCGGCGGCGCAGCCCGTCACGACAGGCCTCGGCCGTCAGGGTGAGGAACGCACGCAGCGCACGCCTCATGCCGAAGGCGCCCTCTCGCGCTGCACGATGCGAACGAAGGCGTCCTCGAGGCTCTCGCCGGTCCGCACCACCCGCTCCAGGGGTCCACTGTCCGCGACCCGGCCCTGATCCAGAATCGCGACGTGATCGCAGAGCCGCTCTACCTCGGAAAGGATGTGGGAACTCACGAGCAGCGTGGCTCCGCGCTCGCGCGCGGCTTCGAGCCAAGTGCGCGCCTCCCGGACCCCGAGGGGATCGAGGCCCGTGGTGGGCTCGTCGAGGATCAGCAGTCCGGGGCTTCCCAGCAGCGCCTGCGCGAAACCGGCGCGCTGTGCAAGCCCCTTGGACAGCTGATCCAGCCGCTCCCCCAGGCGATTGCGAAGCCCTGTCAGTTCCGCGATCGCGTCGATCTCACGCTCGAGTTCCGGGCCCGACCGATCCGCGAGACGACCGTGGAGACGAAGAAAGCGACGCAGGGAGAGCGTACCCGGCAAGCGCAGCCGCTCGGGCAGAAAGCCGACACCGCGCCGGGAAGCAGCATCGAGCGGATCGCGTCCCTGAAGCTCGACCCGCCCGCTGTCCGCGCGTGCGAACCCGAGCAGCAGCCTCAGCAGCGTGGTCTTTCCGGCGCCATTGGGACCGAGCAGGCCCAGCGCCGTTCCGGCCGGGAGCGAAAGAGAGACTCCCTCGAGCGCAGCGCGGCGCCCGTAGCGCTTGGTCACGGAGTCCAGTTCGAAAACGAACATGCCGGGCCGAGGCTAGCACTCCGATCAGTCCGGACCCGAAGAAGCTCGAGCGCTCATCGCCGCCTGGTAGATCCGGTACATCGCAATCGCGCCTGCCGTCGCCACGTTCAACGAATCCGCCTCCGGCGCCATCGGGATCCGCAGTCCGAGATCGACGCGGGATCGCGCCCGCGCGCTGAGGCCCGCGCCTTCGTTTCCGAGCACCAGCACCAGCGGCCCCGACGGGCAGAACTGCTCCAGCTCGAGCGCATCCGCATCCGGTGTCAGGCCTAGCAACTCGAACCCCCGGGCACGCAGGCCGACGAGATCTTCCAGATCCTGCGCGAGTCGGGCGAATGGAAGCCTCAGGATCGCGCCCATGGAGGTGCGGATGGCCTTCCGGTAGAGAGGGGGGGCACAATTCGGCGTGAGCAGTACGGCATCGAAGCCGAACGCCAGCGCATTGCGGAAGCAGGCTCCGATGTTATCTGGATCCGTCAGGTCCTCGAGCACGAGCAACTTCCGCGCGCCCGCCTGCAGGAGTTCCTCCACGCGAACGGCGGGAGGCACGCGCGCTGCTGCGATGCAGCCTTGATGGAAGCGAACACCTGCGAGGCGATCCATCGTCACGCGTGGCACTACGAAGGCCGGGCAGGGCTCGCCCCGGGATCCTCGCTTCGCGGCGGCCTGCCAGTCGGGCTCGATCTCGGCACGCGCAGACTCGGTCAGCAGTACCGATCGAAGCTCGAAGCCCGTGGCACCGAGAAGCGTCCGCACCGCCGTCCGCCCTTCGACGAGGAATACTCCGCGCTCGCGGAGCCAGCGCGACTCCTTCACGTCGCGGTAGTCCTCGAGCCGGGGATCGCGCTCGTCGTTCAGGTACTCGGCCTTCACGACACCATCCTAGGACCCTTGGCCGGCGGGGCGGGCGGAATCGGTCCGCACCCGACGCGCGCTCCGGAATCCAGTACCGAACTCCCGAACCCCCTACTGAGAGAGGTAGCGCTTGAAAGCGCGATACTCGCGCAGGGTATCGTCGTTGGTCTTGACCGCGGGGTAGAAGTAGCGAACCGCGTGTCCGCACTTCTGGCAGATCTTGTAACAGAACTTGAAGCCGTCGATCTCCCGAACGTTCCCGACCAACTCCCGGTTCCGGTCCGAACAGCACTTCTTGGGCAGACTCGGCGAGATGATCCGCTTCGGATAGTCGTTGCGCGGCTTCTCCTCATCGGAGTAGCGAATGATGTTCCGCAGATTCCGCTGCGGCTTCTGCTCCGCCGGCCGTAGATTGCTTCCGATTCTTCTCAAGATCGCCCCCTAGACTCAACCATGGATTTCGCTCACTCGAAGTTCCCGGCTCTCAGGCCGCACGCAACTCCTCCAGCAGGGCCGAGCAGTCCCGGTAGCGGGTGGCGCAGGGGGCGCCCTCCGCAAACCAGTAGCCCCAGCGTTCCCGCCCGATCTCGAGCACCGCGGAGGAGCGCGTCCCGTAGTCCTCGGTATGGACACAGACGCCGTCCAGCGGCGAGGAGCCGGACGCGTGCGTCCGGAGCAACTTCTGTAGGCCCCCCAGGATGCCCTCCGATCCACCGGCCAGCTCGAGGGCCGTCAGCCGCTCGCGGATCGACGCGATCTTGGGCACCGCGGCATCGTTGATGTCGCGGTTGCAGAGCACGTGGATTCCGGGCGGCAGTTCGGCCGTTTCCAGCCGATTCTCGCGCTGGGTCGTGATGAAGGTCCTGCGCCCGTCGGCGTAGACCAGATTGAATGGATTGTAGGATCCCTCGACCTCCCGGCTCATCCGCCTCGCTACCGCCTCCGCATCCGCATCTCCGAGCGCGTCGACCACCAGCAGCCCGCGAGACCGGCGCCTCGGGTCAGACCGCTCCGTCGGCCGATTCGTCACGCCCACGAACATCCCGCCTCGATTTACCCCCATCCAGGTACCGCCTGCCTTGAGGTCCCTCGGAGCCACGTAAGCGCGTTTCCCTACAACGAGTTTCGGAGGGGATGCCGCGCGGTCTAGGTATTCATCCCGGTTTGCGGCCACGAATAGACCGCCCCTGGGGCTAACCCGATCCAGGAGAACCAACGTACACAAAGTCTCAGGGCTCGGGCCCCGACCTCCTCACGAGCAGCAAGGGGGCGGCAATGGACCGACGAAGGTCATTCTAGCGCGTTAGCGGCGCGGACTCAAGTCACCGGTGCCCAGACGGGCCCGGAAACCTCAAACAATCCGGGGGCTTCCCAGATCCGCCGCAGTTGTAGCCAGCTGCCGCCGCCCGGCCCGGCGAGGTCCTCGCGGCCCCGCGGGCGCAGCTCGGGAGCCGATCTCGGCCGCCGCCGGCGCCGGACGCGAGAACTCGAGCCCGTAGCCGGCCAGCAGCGGAGCAAGTTCGTCCGCATGATCAGAGAGCGTCTGGTAGACCGACTCGAACCCGTGCCGCACCGCGTCGGATCGGCGCCCGACGTCCATGGGCTTGAGATCGAAGAAGCTCTCGTCCGTCTCGTTGGCCTCGATCACGACGATGTCGCCGCAAAAGTGCTGGTCCGCGAGGTAGGCCTGCAGCGCGAGCTTGAGCCGGGTGTGGAGGAGCGTCCGAAACACCTGGTTCATGACCGTGGTGAGCCCGCGCTCCGCGAGGAAGCGGCCCATCATTCCCCCGGCGCTCGCGGAGGGCTCGTTCACGAAGGGGCGGAACGGGTTGTAGCAGATCACCAGATCCGCCCCTTGCTCGATCGCCACGTCGATGTTTGCGGTCTGGCACACGCCGCCATCCACGTAGTCCACACCGCCGAGCCGGGCCGGGCGGAAGAAGCCCGGGATCGCGCTCGAGGCCTGAACCGCCTGGGAGATGCTCAGGCCGTGACTCGCGTCGGGCCCGAAGACGACCCGCTCGGAGCTATCGAGCTGGGTGGCGGTCAGAAACAGCTTCTTGCCCGTCGCGCGGTAGAGCTCAGAGAAGTCGTTGGGCGCACCGATCCGCCGCATGTTCTGGGCGAGCCAGCGCTCTAGCGGCGCATTGTCGAAGAGCCCGGAGGGCAGCAGCGACCCCAGCTTCGGGAACTGCCGCTTGGGCGCGATCTTCTGGAATAGTTCCAGCACGAAGCTCTCGAGCGCCGTGTAGCCGGGATCCTGCCAGAGCCGGCGCGCGGTCGGCCCGAGTTTCCGGGGCAGATCGGGGATGGCGGACACCAGATCGAGCATCAGACCCGGCACGTAGGCCGCCACGCGCGCGCCGAAGCGAACCGGCCGCCCGAGCAATTCGGAGAGGTTGGGCCGGTAGAAATCCAGCGGGCGAAGCTGGCGCATGCGGGAGGAGGTCCCATTCAGAACCTCGACCATCTCGTCCGGGGTCACCCCCCCCGCCAGCGAGGTCGCCAGGAATGCCCCCGCCGAGAGCCCCACGTAGAGGTCGAAGTCATTGACCTTCCGACCGACCAGGAACCGGTCGAGTGCCGTGAGACCTCCGACCTTGAAGCCCCCGCCCGAAACCGCGCCACCGGCCAGTACCAGCGCAATCTTCGGGTCGGCCGGCGGCCGGGTTCCGGCGGCTCGCTGGATCAGTGTCAGTCCCACGCAGCGTCTCCCCGCCCGAGGCCTCGGGGATCGCAACCTCGCGGGCCCCTGGACACAAGATCGGCTGCGGGCAGCCGGGGGTTGAAGATTCCGGGTCGGCGCGGGGGACGGCCGACTTGCTCGCTTCCGCCGGGCGCGCCCGCGGCCTTGAGCGGCGCGTCAGGCGCGCGATCCCGGCGACACACCCGGAAATCTCAGCAAGTCCTCGCCACAAGGTGAAATCTACTTCCACATCAGGCACTTACCAGCTTCTTCGAATTGACAGATGCAGACGCCGGGCGATACTGTGAGGCCTGAGAGCGCCCGCTGCCAGCGCACCCGCCCGGCAGCTTCGCAGCTTCCGCTCGGAGAGCAGCCGGCATTTTGGTAGGCACGCGGTCCGACCGAAACTGCTTCTCGAGGGGGAGGGTCCAAACCAGATATGGGCAAGACCGGGAGCAGCGAGATCGCCGTCACGCTGGAGAGGGCCATGGCGGCGCTGCCGGCCTACGACCCTCTCGCCCCCAGGAAGCAAGATCAGACCTTCCGCAGCCTGTTCCTGATCTCGCTGCTGTTTCACCTCGCGCTGCTCGTGATCTTCTGGGACAGCTTCATCGGTGTGCTTTCCGAGAAGGAAGACCCCGCGGTCGTCAAGGTGCTCGAACCCCAGGTAAAGATCGAGCCGAAAGTCCTCAAGCAACGCCGGATCGATACCCGAGTGAAGAACTTCAAGAAGATCGTGCAGCCCGAGATCAAGAAGCACGAGATCCACAAACTCGACGACCTGAACCGCCAGGAACTAAGCGAAATCGAGATCCTCGAGGCCCCGAAGTTCATCGAGCATCGCGAGTTCGCAGAGGTTGACGTCAGCATCTTCGCCGAACGGCCGACGGTCCGCCGGCCGATCTCGGTGCCCACGACCGCACCGAGTGTGCGCCGGATCCAGCGGTCACAGGCCAACACAGGCCCGCGCGAAATTCGCGCGGCTTCCCCGGAGAACAACCCGCGTGCCGCTAGGATCGAAGGCCCGGTCCTGACCGACGGCGCGATCTCGGAAACCGTAGTGGACGGTGCCAACACGGGAGCCAAGATCGCGGCACTTCGCTCGGGGACCTCGGACCAGTTCATGAGGGGGACAGGAGACCGTGGCCTGATCGGCGGGGTCGACAAGGACTGCAACCAGGATCCGGCCTGTCTGGAGTACCTCGACGAAATCCGCCGACGCGTCTACGCCCGCTGGCATATCCCGCCCGACGTGACAGCCGGCAACGTGCAACTCCGCTTCGTCATCGACCGCGGCGGATCGGCCCACCGAATCGAACTCGTTCAGAGCGACGATCGCAAGCTCGGAACGACCTGCGTCGGCGCGTTCCGGGCCGCGAGTCCCTTCCGTCCACCGCCAGCTGAACTCCAGTACATCGTGGGCAGGAAGATCCGGGCCACCTTCGACTACGGGAAGTGAGGTTCATGCGCTGGCTCGCGATCCTGGCGCTGGCTCTTCCCCTCTGGGTACACGCCGCGGGCACCGGCAAAACCGTGCTCCACTACGACCCGGAAACGGGAACCCTCGAGCGAATCGAGCGGGATACCAACGGAGACGGCCGGGCGGACCAGTGGGATCACTTCACGGGAAGCAGAAAGCCCGTCCGAATCGAGAAGGATCGGGACTACGACAACAGGATCGACCTCTGGCAGTTCTTCGAGGCGGGAAGGCTGATCCGGCAAGAAGAAGACACCGATTCGAGTGGCGCGATCGATCTCTGGATCGAACTCGACGCACAGGAGCGGCCCGCGGTCGAACGCCGCGACGAAGACGGAGACGGTCAGGCGGAAATCGTTCTCAGCTACCGCAACGGCGAGAAGTTTCGGCGCCACGAGGATCCCGACGGGGACGGACGGCCGAACCGGACCCTGCATTACCGGAACGACGAACTCTCCGAACTTCAGATCGACGAGAACGGGGATGGACGGCCGGAAATCCGCGCAGAATTTGCTCCCGGCGGCGCCAAGCTACTCGAGGATCAGGACACGAATTTCGACGGACACTACGACGTCCGAATCTTCTTCGAGCATGGCCTTCGCGTGCGAACCGAGTCCGATACGAATCACGACGGAGCCAAGGATCGCTACGCCTTCTTTCGAGGAGATGAACTCGAACGAGAGGAGATCGACACGGACTTCGACGGCCGCCGCGAAACTGAGGTCTTCTATGCTGGCGGCCGGCGACTTCGTCAGCAGCGCGACGCCAATGGTGATGGGAAGGTCGAGCTGACGGAATTTTACGACGCCGGCGGTATCCGCGAGCGGTCCGAGATCGATTCCGACGCAGACGGCAAGGTCGATACCTTGAGGAGCTACAGCGGCGACGTGCTCCGCATCGAAACCCGGGACATGGACCAGGACGGAAATCCCGAGATCAGGGAGAGCTTCGACGAGGACGGGCTGCTGGATCTGCGCGAGGTCGACACTAACCGCGATTTCCGGACGGATACCTGGGTCCGCTTCAGCGACGGCATTCGAAACCGCCAGGACGAAGATCGCGACTTCGACGGGCGCATCGACGCGGAGTACGACTTCGATGGAGAGCTGCTGTCCGAGGCCCGCGAAGACACGACCGGGGATGGCAAGCTGGATCTCCGGGCGGAGTACCGGGAAGGGAAGGTGTTCCGACGGACCCGAGATCGCAATGCAGACGACGTCGTCGACTTCACGGAGTTGATCGAGAACGAGCTACCCGTCCGCCAGGAACTCGACGGAGACTTCGATGGAAGGGTCGACGAGTGGAACTACTTCGTTGACGGAAAGCTGGAGAAGCAGGAACGAGACAGCTCGGCGGACGGCAAGCCGGACCTGTTCCTGGCTCTCGATCCCGATACAGGCGAACAGCTCCGCGCCCTCGAAGACACGAACGCCGACGGGAAGATCGACTCGTGGAGCAAATTCGAGGGTGGAATCAAGACGACGCACGAGACGGACATCAACTTCGACGGCGAGCCGGACCGCTTCCTGGATCTCAGAAATGGGCAGTCGGACGGTCTTCGCGAGGATCGCAACCACGATGGCAAGATCGACTACAGGGCCCGTTACGACGAAGCGGGTGAAATCGTCGAGGACGAGAGCGACGAGGATCACGACGGAAGCTACGAGTTCCGCGTCCTATACAAAAGCGGAAAGCGATCGATCGTCGAAATGGATCGCGACCGGAGAGGGCGGGCTGCCGGGCGCGTGATCTACGACGACACGGGCGAACTGCGCAGGGTTGAGCAGCGAGACGAGAACCGCGACGGAACGACCGAGGTCTATTCCTTCTTCTCCGAAGGGCGCACGGTGCGCCGGGAACTCGATCGCAACGAAGACGGCACTATCGATCAGTGGGTCGAACTGGACTTCCAGGAGCGTCCGACCGAGGACCGACGCGACAGCAACTTCGACGGGAAGGCCGACATCGTAAAGCTGTTCGAGGAGGGAGTGCAGAGCGAGCAACGCGAGGACCTCGACTTCGACGGCCGCGACGATCAACTGACCTACTACCGCGAAGGGAAGCGGGTGAGGACCGAGGTCGATTCGAATCGCGACGGGCGCTTCGACACCTTCACCCGAGTGGCGGACAAGGTCCGTTTGGAACAGGAAGAGGACACCAATTTCGACGGCAAGGTCGATACGCGGAGCTATTTCGAGGCAGACTTGATCGCTCGCCAGGAAGCCGACATCGATGGAGACGCATTCTTCGAGACCCGCTCGTTCTTCGAGGCCGGCGAACTGGTGCGGGTCGAGAAGGATGCGGACACGAACGGTGAGGCGGACCAAGTCGCACACTACAAGCCCGGGTCCGAGTTCCCCTTCGAGGTGCAGCAGGACACCGATCTGGACGGAATTTTCGACACCACCTCTCTACGCGAGGGGGAGCGCGAGATCGCTCAGCATCTAGACACGGATGCCGACGGACGGATCGACCAGGAACTCGAGATTGGGCCCGCTGGCGACGTGGTCGAGAAACGCGAGGATCGAGATGGAGACGGAAGCTTCGATCTCGTCGTACGCTACGCGAACGGCGAAACGATTGAGCAGATCGAATCCGGCGAGAGCGGTCCGATTCGGATCGTGAAGTTCAAGGGCGGCGTCCCGAGGGATGTCGAGGAAGACGCGGATGGCGGAGGCTGTCTCGATCGACACCAATTCCTCGACGAAAGCGGCGCGCTCAAGGAGGACATTCGGGACACCGATGGGGACTGCAGGTACGACACCTGGTCGTATCTGGAGGGAGATCAGGTGGTCCGCCGCGAGACTGACACCAACGCCAACGAGGTGATCGATCTCTGGGAACTTTCCGATCCGAGCGGCCGGCGGATCCTGCGGGCGGAGTCCCGCGGTCGTTGCTCCCTGCCCAACATCCTGTTCCTGTTCGGGGCCGATGGAGAGAGCGTCGCAAAGCAGGAGGAGGACCGGAACTGCAACGGGCGGCCCGACCGGCTCACGCGCTTCGCATCGGACGGAAATGTCGAATTCCGCTGCACGATCCGCCAGGAGATCCACTTCGAAATGGGTACGCCCGTCGAGGTCTGGGAAGATTCCGAGGCGCCCTACTCGGGCTTCGCGGATCAGCGCCAGATTTTCGAGGAGGGCACGCTGCTGCGCGTCGAGGCCGATACGAACGAGGATCGAATGCCCGATGTCTGGATCCGCTACGAGGGCGATCGCGCGACCGTGCAGGACGAGGATTCGGACTTCGACGGCAAGATCGACCGGCGCTTCGACCTAGCTACGAACAAGCCGGTGCCGCTTTCCGAGCCTCTGGAACCACTCTCCATTGAGCGTATGCGCAGAATCCGCTGCACCGGCTTCAACGCGTTCTGGAAGGACTTCCGGCAGAATGGGTCCCGGGCGAGCGCCTCGCGCTAGCCGCGAGTACTGCAGGGAAAGACACACAGTTCAAGACGCGCTAGAATGTGGATACAGCGAGCCCCCGACACACGATGATACCGCGATCTGACCTCTCGGCCCGAGCCACGGCGAGGCCGCCCCGGCGCAGCCTCCGCGCGCTCGTGGTCGGCTGCCTCGCAATTTCGCTGGCGTGTGCCTCGGGTTCTCGCCCCGGCGGACTCGATCCGGCCAGCGCAGGCCAGACACCGGTCCCGGCCGCATCGGGCGTGGGTGCACGCGCCGAGAACGCCGTGGAGTCGATGATCATCGGAACCGTCGTGGGCGGCCAGATGGGCGGAATGTACGGGGCCGCCGCCGGGGCCGTGCTCTTCGCCGTATACGGCTTCATCACGGGTGACATTCCTTTCGACCCGGGCACCGCTTCCAGGTCCAGACGCCGCGGCGCGACCGTGCAGTCGGATCCGATCGAAGAGGAGATCGAGGAGGAGATCACGCGGCAAGCCGCGCTCGAGGACGAGATCGAAGAAGAACTGCGCAGGCAAGAGCATCTCCTCGAAGGGATCAATCGGCAAGAGGAACTGAACGCGGCGATCGAAGCGGAGCAGGATGCACGCGTCCTGACCGAACACAGTGACGATCCACACGCTGCGCCGCGCGTACCCTTCGAGAGGGACCTCCCCGACTCGATCTTCGACATGCAGCAGCGCGAGGGAGAGAGCGGACCGATCCTCCAGAAGACCCTCGACGCCGACCGGGATGGCCGCCCCGAGATCGACATCGTCGAGGATGCTCGGACGGGGCTGGTTCTGAGCCGGGCTGAGGACACGAACTACGACGGAAAGCTCGACACCGTGAACTCCTACGAGCGCGGAGAGATCGTCTCCCGTAGCGAGGACACGAACCACGACGGCCAGCCGGACCGCTGGGTCTCATTCGAAGGAGGACAGGGTTCTCGGATCGAGGTCGACCGGAACTTCGACGGAAAGCCTGACGGATCCATGGTCTTCGAGGGAGCCGTGCTCGCTTACGAGGAGCACGACACGGACTTCGACGGCCGGGTCGACCGGAGGGTCCAGTACGACGGCGCACGGCGAACGAGAGAAACCGAAGATCGGAGCGGCGACGGCAGGATGGACGCCTGGACCTACTACGATGATCGGGAAGTTCCAATTCGCGTCGAACTCGATACCAACGGCGACGGCAAATCCGACGTCTTTGAATACTACGAGGGACCGGACGCCTCGCGTCTCGAGCTCGTCCGCAAGGAGGAAGACGCCACTCACGATGGCGAGATCGACATCACCTCCTACTACAAGAAGGGCAAGCTCGTGCGTAAGGAAGTCAGCGACCCCGAACTCCTGCTCTGAGAAACGGCGGCCACCCGCCCGGAGATCCGGAGCCGCCTACGAGACCTGCTTGACGGCGATTCCTACGTTGTCGACCCCGTGCTTCTTGACGATCCCGAGGATCTCGATCACGCGGCCGTGAATGACCCGCCGATCGGCCCGGATCTCGACCGCCCGGATCGCATCGGCCGCGGCTTCCTGTCCGATGAACTCGTCGAGCACCAGAACCGTGATCGGGTCCCCGTTGAGCGCCAGGGCCCCGCCGATTCCGAGTTCAACCGTGTACTTCTTCTTCTCCTCGATCACCTGAGAGGACTGAGAGTCGGGAAGTTCCAGGTCGATCTCTCGGTCCACGAAAGCCGTCGTCACGATATAGAAGACGAGCAGCAGGAGAACGACGTCGATCAGAGGCGTGAGGCTTAGCGACGCTTCGTCTTCCTCGCTGTGCCGGCGGCCCATCTCAGACCTCTGACTTGGCCAACTCGATGCCGCTGGCCACGGGATCGGATTCCAGGACTCCGCTCTCCGAGAGCGTGAGTTCCTCTACCCAGCGGAAGGAGATTTCTTCGAGATCGATCTCGAGCACATCGATCTTGCGGCGCAGGTAGGAGTGCATGGCCACCGCAAAGATTCCGACCCCGAGCCCGGCGGCCGTGGTCACCAGTGCCTGGAAAATCCCTCCGGCTACTACGCGCGCATCGCCCGTCCCGGTCTGTGCGATCAGATCGAAGGAGTTGATCATGCCGAGCACGGTCCCGAGGAGTCCGAGCATCGTCGCGATGTTTCCGCACGCCGCCAGGAGCGGCATGTTGCGGCGCAGCAGGGTCGCCTCGTGATCGCCCGCGGTACCGATCGCATCCTCCATGCGGGCAAGCCCGTCTTCGAAGTGCAGCAGTCCGGCGCGCAGAGTCCTCGCAATCGCCGAATCCGACTCCGTGCAAAGACGCAGCAGTTGGGAAATTTCACGCCGCTCCCAATGGGTGCGAACCTGGTTCAAGAACTTCCGCGGGATCACCGCCGCCCGCCGGAGACGCCAGCTTCGCTCCAGAACGAGCGTGATGGAGAAGGCCGAGACAAACATGATCAGCCACATGACGTTGCCGCCGAAATTGAACCACTCACGAAGGGTGCGCCGTTCGTCGGTCGCTTCGACAGCTCCGTCGAGTTCTTCGACCTCGACCAATTCCTCTACCGGGGGAGCCTGTACCGGGCCGTCCTGCGCCGACGCGGGCGGAGACGAGACCACCCCCAGCGACAGCCACAACGCGAACGCCCACCAGCTTACGAGTCCCCTGTTCATGGCTTGCTCTCCTCGTTCTCTTCGACCTGGATCTGGAGGGACCTTTCACGTACCTGCCGGCGGAAAACCTCCTGCCTCTTCCTCTCCATCAGAAGCTGAATCTCCCGGTTCCGCGTTCGGATGCGTTCGAGTTCTTCGGCCAGTTCAGCGTCCGTCAACTCCTGGTGCTTGAACTCGACGTCGAACTCCGTCGACCCGCGGGTACCGTCCGAGGCGAGCGCCGATACGCGGATCCGGTTTCGGCCGGGCCGGACCGGCATGAAGCCACGGAAGGAGCCGTCCGGCTGCAGAAAGATATCGTCGGGTCCGGACATCTCTCCGAGCGTGAGGTTCACGGCGACCACGTCCTCCACGTTCGCAAAGCTGACTCCAGAGAGCAGCGCAACGATGTCTCCGGGACGCCGCACCGGGGTGTAGAGACCGCCGGTCACCCGTGCCATCTCGGTGGCCGCGATCGGATAATCGATCGCGACGGGTCCGAGTCCGTAGACGTTGACGGTCACGCCCCCCGCCTTTGCGAGGCGGGCTGCCGCAATCGCAGACTCGATGTCCTCCTTGTCCTCCTGGTTCCCCTGCCCGAACGGCAGCGAAGGCTTCCCGTCGGTCAGGAACAGAATCACCTTCTTGGTGTTGGCCCGGTGCACAGAGCGGGAGCCCGAGAGCCCCGCGAGTTCCCGCAGCGCCGTCTTGATCCCGGCCTCCATGTTAGTTCCGCCACTGGCTCCGCGCAGATGGATTGCCTCGAGCGCCGCCCGGACCTGGTCGAAGTCCTCGGTCAGGGGCTGCTCGACGATCGAATCCAGCTGATCCGGGCGACGACGGCGCCCGGTCGAGGGATCGATCTCCCCGGAAAAGCTCACGACCCCGACCCGGACCCTGCGAGAATCCAGGCTACCGAGCAACGATGCGCCCGCCCGAACTTCGGCGGCCAGCACCGAGTCGTCGGGGTCGGTGTTTGCAAGATCCACCGAGAGCGCAGAAAGCGCGCGGCGTGTCTCGCCGATCTCCCCGTCTTCGTCGAGGTCGATGCCACTCGGGTACTTCGTGGAACCCGAGACATCCACCACCAGCATCACGTCGAAGCGGGAGGGACGTTCGCCGTCGGCGCTCGCGAGCCCCGCGAGCGGGAGCATGTCGGTCCGGCTCCGGACCACCGACCCGGGCTTGGGAACCTCGATCACGATCCTCACGCCAAGCGCGTCATCCTGAGTCTCTGCCGCCAGCACGAAGGCGGTGAACGCCAACTGCGCGACCGCGGCGAGTGCGAGGGTTGTGAGTCTCTGCATTCAGAAAAGCTATTCGGCGCTAGAGTTCCGCGGCCTTAGACACCGGAACTGCCAGCGACCTTACCGTCCCCGCATCACGTCTCGCGCCGGCCTGATCTCGATCTCGACGCGCCGATTTTGGGCCCGTCCCTCCGGCGTAACGTTCGTCGAGAGGGGAAGCGACGTACCAAAACCGATCGCCGTAATCCGGGTCGGGTTCACGCCCTCGGAGATCAGGAACGCGCGGACTCGATCCGCCCGATCCTCCGAGAGGCGCTGGTTGTAGGTGACCGCCCCGGTACTGTCGGTATGACCCTTGATGATGACCTGACTCTTCGGGTAGTTCTCGAGCGTGCGCGACAGCGAACGCAGCCGGCTGTACGCTCCGGGCGCGAGCTGGGAGGAGCCGGCGTCGAAAAGAATCTCGCCCTGGAAGTTCACCAGGATCGAATCGTCGCGCCTCTCAACCTGGGCCCCCGGAATCGCGTCGAGTTCGGCCGCCTGCTTGTCGAGATAGTTTCCGATCAGGCCACCCGCGATCGCACCCGTCGCCGCCCCGATCAGGAGTCCACCCGCGCGGTGGTCCTTCCCGCCGATCGCGGCGCCGGCCGCTGCACCCGCCAGCGTCCCGAGCAGCGCGCCCTGCGTGGACTTCTGGTCCAGTATCGTCCCGGTACCGGTCTGGCAGCCCGCGAGAACCAGTACGCAGCAGGCGACGGGCACCACCCTCCACGAAGCGGATCTCATCGACATCAGAACCCCCTCTCCCGGAACCCTCGCGCCCAAGCACACCGTCTGCGAAGAGCCGTGGACTATAGCGCAGCCGCTAGCGGCCGGGAGCCGACTCCTCTGCGATGAATCGCTCGATTCGCTCAAGAACTAAGACACAGAGTTTCCCCGCCGTATTCAGACTCTCCGCCGACACCGAGGCGAGGTCGTCTCTCGGGGTGTGCCAGTACGGCCCCGGAACGCTGCGGCCTCCGAACTGGAAGTCCATCAGCAGCAGTACCTCGGCAACGCCGCGTTCGCGAAACGGCAGGTGATCATCGACGATGGCGAGCCGCGGCCCGTTTCCGAGAACTTCCGGGTGGCCGATTCGAACCGCGGCCTGGTTCAGGTAGGATCGCAGCCGCGGAGAGGAATGGCTGTCGCTGACCAGGTCGAGATCGCGATCCCCGACCATGTCGACGACGATCACGGCGCCGATTCGTTCGAGGGCGCCGTCCCGCAGCATGCGCTCCGCCAGGGCCCGACTCCCGAAGAGCCCGTCCTCGCGCGTGATGTCGGCGCCAAAGGCTTCCTCTCCATCGAAGAAGGCGAGCCAGACGGGAAATTCTCCTGGGCCCGGCCCGAGCACACGGGCGAGTTCGAGCAGTACCGCAACACCCGAGGCGCCGTCGTTCGCACCCAGAAAGCGCATCCCTTCGATCCGCTTGGTGTCGTAGTGGGCGCCGAGCAGAATGATCGTCGACTGCCTCCCGGGACGTTTCGCGACGATGTTCTCCATCGCGACTGACGCGCCGCTCCCCGCGTCGACCTGAAAGGCCTGTGTGGCAGAAACCCACCCGGCCTGCCGGAGCCTTTCGCGGATCAGTTCGCGGGTCCGGGCAGCTCCGGCGGAACCCGCCGGCCGCTCGCCGATCGCCACGAGATCTCGCAGATCGGCGAAGGCCCGGGCGCCCTCGAAGCGATTGGCCGCCGAATCGAGCGCCGGCTCGGCCGCGGTCTCTCCGGAGCCTCCGGGACACCCCAGCCAGAACAGGCAGACCGCGCTGGCGAGCCAGATCCTGACCGACACCTTTCCCTCTCCGGAAGCGACCCTGTGATCGGGATCCCCAGGCCGCGACCCTGACGATAGGCGACCTTGGCCATTCGGCCCGCCCTCACCCACGCAGACCGGTCCCGCATAGGGGATTTCGATGTTGGTGCGCACCTTCGGAGCCACACTGCTCGGGGTGGAGGGTGTCCTGGTTTCGGTCGAGGTCGACGCGGGACGGGGGTTGCCGGCCTTTCACATCGTGGGCCAAGGCGACCGGGTGGTCGCCGAGAGCCGCGACCGGATCCGGGCCGCCTTCCGCCAGGCAAAGCTCGAGTTCCCGCCCGGACGCGTCACCGTCAACCTCGCGCCCACCGAGTTGCCCAAGACCGGCTCCGCGCTGGATCTGTCGATCGCGCTCGGGATTGCGGCGACCCGGATTCGGCTCCCGGACGCAGCGCAGGAAGGGACGCTCTACCTGGGTGAACTCGGACTGGACGGCCGCCTGGCCTGGATCCGCGGCGCGCTCTCGCTGGTCGCGGCCGCACACACGGCCGGGATCCGACGCGCAATCGTGCCGCTCCCGAACCTGGATGAGGCGAGCTTCTGCCCGGATCTCGAGGTGATGGGCGCGGCCAGCCTAACCGACCTGCTTCAGGCGCTGCGCTCCGGCGCCAGTCTCGCCGTGGCCGAGCCACGCAGCGGGTCGCTCCCGGCACAGCTGGAGTGCGGCGACGAACCCGACCTGCGCGACGTCTGGGGCCAGGAGAGCGCCCGGCGCGCGCTCGAGGTCGCGGCCGCCGGCGGGCACAACCTGCTCCTGAGCGGCCCCCCGGGGAGCGGGAAGACCCTGCTCGCCCGGCGACTGCCCGGGATCCTGCCTCCGCTCTCGTTCGCGCACGCGCTGGAGACGACGCGTGTCCACAGCGTGGCGGGCCTGCTAGGCGCGCGCTCGCTCGTCACATCACCGCCGCTCCGGGCGCCGCATCACACGACCTCGGAAGTCGGCATGATCGGCGGAGGACGCCCGATCCGACCGGGCGAAATCTCGCTCGCGCACCGCGGCGTGCTGTTTCTGGACGAGCTGCCCGAGTTCCGCCGTCCGGTTCTCGAAGCCCTGCGGCAGCCTCTCGAAGAGGGCGAAATCCGCGTGGGTCGGGGCCATGGCAGTGCGCGGCTTCCAGCCCGCTTTCAGCTCGTGGGCGCGATGAACGCGTGCCCATGCGGCTACGCGGGCGACTCATCGCGCGAGTGCTGCTGCGACGACGGCCAGCTGCGGCGCTACCGGGCCCGGATTTCGGGACCCCTGTTCGACCGGATCGACCTGCACGTGGCGGTCACGCGTGTCCCCTGGCGCACGTTGTCTCAGCAGACCTCGACGGCCGAAGCCAGCGCGGTCGTACGTGAGCGGATCCTGGCCGCGCGCGAACAACAGCGCGCGCGCTACAGCGACTCCCCACACTGTCTGAACGCGGAACTCCCGTTGCGAGCGCTCCGGCGCCACGCGCGCCTGGGACCGAAGGCCCAGGCCGTGCTCGAACGCGCGTTCGAGGGACTCGGCCTCTCGGCTCGCGCCTTGGTGCGCGTGCTGCGCGTCGCGCGCACGCTGGCCGACCTCGACGGCAAGCAGGCGGTCGCGACGCGCCACGTCGCGGAGGCCATCGGCTACCGCCAGTTCGACAGCGCGCCGGCGGGCACGCGCGGACCCGGCCGCTGACCGGATCGCGGGCAGGCGTGCCCGCAGAAGAAGCAGCGGCGGCCCACGCGCAGCGCGGCGCGGCGACTCCGGGCGCAAGCGCGAGCCCAAGGCTGGCACGGCAGTTGCTCTGCTTTGACCCACGCGAATCCAAGTCCAGGTCCCTCCTGGACGGCCCGGACCCGGGCCCCGCACCCGGGTTCGGGCCCTATTTCGCTCTCGGCCGGCCGCAGGCGCCGCGCGACTGCCAGCGGTTTCCGTGGTCACGCTCGGGCCCGGTCCGCGAAATCTCCCCGAACGCCGGGCTATGCTACCGGCCCATGGCGAAAGTCACCCTGATCGGGGCCGGCAGCGTCGTCTTTGCAAAGACCCTGATCGGAGACCTGCTTCTCTATCCCGAACTGCGAGAGCTCGAGATCGCGCTGGTCGACATCGATGCCGCGCGCCTCGAGGTCGCCGAGCGCATGACCCGGCGCATCGCCGCGGCCTGCGACGCTGCGCCCCGGGTGAGTGCGCACCTCGAGCGCCGGGAGGGCCTCGTCGGCGCGGACTACGTGATCAACGCGATCCAGGTGGGCGGCTTCCGCCCGTGCACGGTGACCGACTTCGAGATCCCAAAGCGCTTCGGGCTGCGCCAGACGATCGCGGACACCCTTGGAATCGGCGGAATCATGCGCGGGCTGCGCACGATCCCGGTGCTCGGCGCGATCGCGGACGACATGCGCGAACTCTGCCCCGAGGCCTGGCTGCTCAACTACACGAATCCGATGGCCATCAACTGCTGGGCGCTCTCCCGTTCCCATCCCGAACTCCGCATGGTCGGCCTCTGCCACAGCGTCCAGGGGACGGCCTGGCAACTCGCCCAGGATCTGGGGCTCCCGTACCGCGAGATCACCTACCTGGCGGCCGGCATCAACCACATGGCCTTCTATCTTCGCTTCGAACACGAGGGACGCGACCTCTATCCGGAGTTGCACCGAATTGCCGAAGCCGGCCACGCACCAGACTGGAACCGCGTGCGCTACCACGTCCTTCAGCACCTCGGGTACTTCGTGAGTGAGTCGAGCGAGCACTTCGCCGAGTACGTACCCTGGTTCATTCGGCGCGACCGCGAGGACCTGCTCGAGCGCTTCGGGATTCCGCTCGACGAGTATCTACGCCGTTGCGAGGCACACGACGCAGCCTGGGACGCGCTGCGCGACTCGCTCGTCGATGAGTCCGAAGCGCTCGAGGTCTCTCGCAGCGGCGAGTACGGTGCCCGGATCCTGCACTCGATCGAGACGGGCCGACCGCGCACGATCTACGGGAACGTCCCGAACCGCGGCCTGATCGAGAACCTGCCCGAGGCTTGCTGCGTCGAGGTGCCGTGTCTGGTCGACCGCACCGGCGTCCGGCCGACGCCGGTCGGGGCACTCCCGCCTCAGCTCGCGGCACTCATTCGCACCAACCTGAATCCCCAGGAACTCACGGTCGAGGCCTCGCTCACCCGGCGCCGCGAGCACGTCTACCACGCGGCGATGCTCGACCCGCACACTTCCGCAGAACTGACCCTCGACGAGATCACGGACCTGGTCGACGAACTCCTCGAAGCGCACGGCGACTGGATCCCCAAGCTCGCTTAGACGCGCGCCGGGAGCTGCGCCTACGGAAGTCGCGTCCTAGCTGTCTGGACCGGTCGTGACGACCTCGACCCACGCGGGCCTGAAGCCCGCCGAGAGTGCGGTCCGCATCGAGGGGACATTTCCCGCCAGCGTTGAGTAGTACGGCACGGCCTCGTGCTCGAAGATGGCACGCGCGACGTCGGCCGTCAGCTGCGCGCCGAGACCAACCCCTCGGTGCGCGGACGCCACGTCGATCCCGATCTGCCAGAGCCGCTCGGCGTCGGCCGAGGCCCCGGCCACGCCGACGACCTGTCCATCCCGGCGCGCGATCGCGGCGACCCGGGTCGGCCGGTTCGGACGCGGCGCACGCCCGATCGCGTTGGGCCAGTCAGCGTGCGCGAGGCCCCGCAGACCATCCGCGTCCGAGCGCTCGATCGCATAGCCCGGTGGCGCTGAAAGCTCGTGCAGTTCGGCCTCGGCCGTCGTGAAGCGCAACTGTGGACCCCAGACCTTGTGACCCTCCGCTCGCACGCGCTCGTAGACCTCCGAGAGCACGCCGGCGTCGAACAGTTCATCGCGGCTCCGCTCCCGGCAAAGCTCGCGAACCCACGGAAGCCACGCGGCGCTCGCGGTGATCACCGCGCCCCGGCCAAAGGTGACGGCTGCAAACTGGGGATCGACGGTCGGGTAGCGGCGGCGACCGGGTTGCCGGGCCGGGCCCGGCGGCAACTCGAAAAAATGCACCTGACCGTCGAGAAGCTCAGCCGGCGTGCAGCCATAGTCTGCGGACAGGACCTCGAGGATCCGTTCCCGGACCTGCGCGTGCCCGATGCGGGCCCTTTTCGACAAGCCCTGCCTCAGACTCCGATGGGCCGGTAGCGGAGCACACGCCTCGAGCCGTCCGCGTAGCCTTTGCGGAAACGCGGCTCCCATTTCTCCCACGACGCCGGGTACTTCCGACCGAAGTCCGCGAGCAGGCGCTCGAAGCTCGCGGGATCGGTATCGGCGCTGGCTTCCGCCAGGAAGTTCGGGCCGTCGCGGAAGCGTCCGTCGGCCGAGCCCGCCGGCCCGTAGTCCCCGACCCAGATGCGCGCCCGGTCGAGGCCGAGACGAAGCGCACGACTCTTCCAGGCGTCGGTCGCGGTCGCAAGGACTACGTCGCGACCGTCCAGGGAATACCAGACCTCTCCGTGGCAGCGGCTCTCGCCGCCGCTGCTCTTGAGCGGCGAGACGTAGACCAGCGGGCTCTCGCCCAGCACGCGCATCGTCTCCGCCGGTACCCGGAAGCCGTCCTCGGCGCGCCCCGGCCGGAACGGGAACGCGAGCGCGGCCAGCAAGATCCCGCCGCCTTTCAGAAGCTCCCGCCGGCCGAGTTCGGGGCCCAGGGCGCGCGAGCTATCCGAGTTCGGCACGGAAGAACTCCAGCGTCCGGCGCCACGCGTCCGCTGCCGCGTCTGCGTCGTACACATCGGGACGCGTGTCATTGAAGAAGGCGTGGTCCGCGCCGGAGTAGATCTGGATCTCGACGCGCTTTCCGGCGGAGCGAATATCGTGCTCGAGTTTACGCGCCACCTCCGGCGAAACGAAGCCGTCCAGTTCCGCGAAGAGGCCCAGCACCGGGGCCTCCAGTCCAGAGAAATCCAGCGTCACGTTCGGGTGCACTCCGTAAAAGTCGATACACGCACCCACCTCGGGGTTCTGGCAGGCGGCAGCAAGCGCGAGTTGCCCGCCCATGCAAAAGCCCACAGTCCCGACGCGGTCTCCGCGAACCGCGGCCTTCCCACGGAGAAAAGCAATCGCGCCCGCGAGATCTTTGACCGCCCGATCGATGTCGAGCGCCATCATGAGCCGGCCCGCGTCGTCGGGACTCGTGGTGCTCTCTCCGCGATACAGGTCGGGCGCGAGCGCGACGAACCCCTCAGTCGCGAAGCGGTCCGCGAGGCCTTTGATGTGATCGACCAGACCCCACCACTCCTGGATCACGATCACTCCGGGCCCGCCGCCACTCTCTGGACAAGACAGGTAGCCCTGCGCGTTCGACCCGTTGCTCGAAAACTCCACGATCTGTCCGGGCATCCTGATCCTCCTCGGGGGTTTCCTGTTTCCGTCCGAGTCGCGAGAGAGGAAGCTTATTCCTCTTCCGAGCGGCGGGTCTCCTCGATCAGCGAGCGTACCTCCGCCTCGGGCCAGGCAGGGCCCTGACCGATCCCTTCACAGAGCTCCGCCGCCTCTGCCGAGAAGCCCTGCGGTGTCACGAACTCGGGCCAGAAGGGAAAGGTCCGGCACTGCGTCGGCCGAACCGGGTGAACCGAGCATTGCCCCCGCTCGTCGAGGAAGACGCAGCTTTCTTCGGCGAACGAGAGTTGCGTCCACCCGTACTCGTCTCGCTTCGTGTAGCGGCGCCGAAACTCCTGCGCACCGATTCCGAGATATGCCGCAATCCGCCGAAGCTCCGCGGGATTCAGGTAGACGTACGCGTATTCGCCCCGCGTCGTGCAACAGCGCCCGCACTTCGTGCACTCGAAGCGAAGTTCCCGTTTCATGGTGGGAGATTCGGGTGCGAGCGGAAGTTCCTCGCTCAAGCGAGCGCGTCCCGGATTCCGGCAAGAGCTGCGTCGATCGCGGCGGCATCTACATCGAGGTGGGTCACGGCGCGAATCTCCGCGGGCGTTACGGCGCCGAGCAACACTCCCCGGTCTCGGGCCTGGACGAGGAAGCTTGGGACCTCGGGCACGCGAAACAAGACCATGTTCGTCTCCGGCTCTCTCACCAATTCGGCGCCCGGAATCTCACTCAACCCCCGCGCGAGGCGCGTCGCGTTCGAGTGGTCCTGCTCGAGCCGCTTTACGTGATGTTCCAGGGCGTAGATTCCGGCGGCTGCCAGGATCCCGGCCTGGCGCATGCCACCCCCGAGCATCTTCCGAAAGCGGTGCGCGCGGTGAATGAACTCGGCGGAGCCCACCACCAGCGAGCCCACCGGCGCACCGAGACCCTTGGACAGACAGAACGAGAGCGAATCGACCTCGGCCGCGAAGCGGGCAACGGGCACGCCGCTCGCGACCTCGGCGTTGAAGATTCGGGCGCCGTCCAGGTGAACGCGCAGTCCCGCATCGCGCGCGGCCGCCACCACCTGGCCGAAGTCGTCGAAGGGGAAGAGCCGACCGCCGCTTCTGTTGTGGGTGTTCTCCACGCAGAGAAGCCGCGTCCGCGGGTAGTGGTCGTTCGGCGGATGGACCGCGTCACGAACTTCGTCCGCGTCGAAGAGCCCGTCCTGGCCGATCAGCGTGAACTGCACGCCCGAAAGCGCGGCCGCCGCCCCCGACTCGTAGAGATAACTGTGCGAGCCGTGGGCCGTAATCGCGGCGTCTCCTGGCTCCGTGTGGCTCCGGATCGCGACCTGGTTGGCCATCGACCCGGAGGGGACGAAGAGCGCCGCTTCCATCCCGCAGCGTTCGGCCGCCACTTCCTGAAGACGATTCACGCTGGGGTCCTCGCCGTAGACATCGTCTCCGACCTCGGCCGCCGCGATCGCCTCTCGCATGGCTGCGGTCGGCCGGGTGACGGTGTCACTCCGGAGGTCGGCGATCTGCGCGGGCTCGCTCACGACACGAAGTATAACGGGCTCCCTGTATACTGCGGATCCCAGACAACACACGGAGGATCCCCAAGGTGGCGAACGAACGACCCGGAGCAGTGACCATGCGCGGCAACCCCCTCACGCTCGTCGGACCCGAACTCGGAAGCGGGGACGCAGCACCCGAGGTGACGCTGCTCGACAACGCACTCAGAGACGCAACGCTCGGGGGCGCGGGCAAGGTCCGCATCGTGAGCGTGGTCCCGTCGCTCGATACCCCCGTCTGCGACCTCCAGACCAAGCGCTTCAACGAAGAGGCGGGGAGCCTGGGCGACGACATCGAGGTCGTCAGCGTGAGCGCCGACCTCCCGTTTGCGCAGGCTCGCTGGTGTACGGCCAACGCGGCCAGCGCGATCACGACCCTGTCCGACCACCGGGCGATGGCGTTCGGCGAGGCCTTCGGGACCCTGGTGAAGGAACTCCGGCTCGATGCGCGCGCGATCTTCGTGATCGACCGCGCGGGCAAGCTCACCTACGTCGAGTACGTGCGCGAGATTGCCGAGCATCCTGATTACGACGCCGCGATCAGTGCGGCAAAGCAGGCGGCGTCCTGATCTCGAGCACGCGCTCACCCTCGTCCAACTGCAGTTCGGTGCGGCCCGAGGGAAACTCGACGGCGCGTGCCTCGTCTGCCTGCTCCTCGTGGATGAGATAGCGGATCCAGCACCTGCCGTTTCGAAGCGCGGCCCAGAGGTAGGCCTCGGTGAGCGGGCCGTCCGGACAGACCGTCTGGACCAGCCGGAACATCTCGAGATAGGGATCGAGCTGCCAGCCGAGAATCGAGACGTTCTGGTGCGCGTCCGCGCCCGAGAACGCGACCACGTTCCGCCCCTGGGCGCGAAGACGCTCCCAGGCTGCCAGTTCCCGGTTCGGGCGCCCCAGGACAGAGCGGGCAAAGCTCTCCCGGTCGATCGCGATCCAGACGAGGTCGAGTGGCAGCCGGATGCCGAGTCGGCGGCGGAAATCGGCCGCGTGGTTGTGCACCTCGAGTCCGTCAAACGGCGCCCCCCAGTCGAGCCAGCCCCCATACGCAAACGGGTGCGGAACCACCGCGAACCCTCCCTGAGCGTGTATGTCTGCGATCACGTCACGCCCCCGGCGCCCGATTGCCGGAACCGCGCGCTCGATCCCGTAGCCGAGCAGGTGCCCGTCCTCGGTATCGAACTCCGCGCCCACCAGGACGCGCAACGTCCCACCGTCGGGGCGCGGGTACAGTCCCGCTCGTTCACGCGCCGGAAGCGGCCCCGCAACATCGGCGTGCTCGGTCAGCACCAGGAAGTCGAGTTCGGCTAGCTGCGCCGCGCCGAGGACCTCGGAGAAGGGCCGCTCACTGTCGTGAGAAGGCGCGTGGTGCACGTGAAGTACGCCCACGAGGGCCGCGAGAAGGAACGCCGACACCGAGCGCTACAGGATCGGACCCTTGGACTGGAGCCGGGTCGCGATCGCGGCCTCCTCTTCGGCTTCCGGGACCCGACCCTGCTGCTGGAGGAAGCGCGACAGGCTGGTGTGGAACAGCGGCTCGTCCGGGTCGATCTCGATGGCCTTCAGGATCGCGGCGATCGCCCCGTCGAGGTTCTCGCTGCGCGCGTAGGCCTCGGCCATGGCCTGATACGCCAGAACGAAAGTCGGATCGGCTTCGACCACGCGTTGATATCCGGTGATCGCCTCCGCGTAGTTCTGCTTCGCGAACTCCTCGAATGCCTCGCGGTACAGTTGCTTGACCTCGGACATACACCCTCCCTGAATTCAAGGCGAGCATACTCGATCCCGGATCCGCGATCCCGACCCGGGCTTGCTCGTCCCCACAGCCCGGCTTCGACGCCGGTACACTTCCCCCGTGAGAGACGTCGAGTTTCGTTGCATGCGTCCCGAAGAGCGCGGCGCCTTGCTCGACCTGCTCGAAGCCGCATTCGGAGAGCGCCCGCTCTTCGCCGGCTACCTCGATTTCGACCCCGAGCTCGGCCCGGAAGACTCCCTGCTCGCGCTCGCGGCGGGACAGCCTGTGGCCTGCGTGCAGATCTTCACGAAGCGGATCCGGCTGCGAGGCGAAGCCGTCGGACTGGGCGGGATCGGCAGCGTCGCCACCCAGCCGAAGTGGCGCCACCAGGGGCTCGCCACCGCGCTGCTTCAGCAGGCGATCGGGGAGATGCGGCGGCGCGGCATGGCGCTTTCGCTGCTCTTCGCAGGGCCCCGTCCGCTCTACGAGCAGCAGGGCTGGCTCTCGATCCCGCAGCGCTACCTCCGGGTGAGCCCCCCCGACAAGCTTCCGGGCCTGCCCGAGAACTGCAGCATCCGGGACTTCGAGCGCCGAGATCTCGAGGCGCTGCGGGGGTTGTACGAGCGCTACGCGGAGAGCCTCGAAACGACCACGCTGCGCACGCCCGAATACTGGGACGGGCAGCTCCGCTACGCGGGAAGCCCGGATGAGGACTTCACGGTCGCGGAGCGCGACGGTCGAATCATCGCGTACGCACGCGCCACGGGAGCGCCCGATGCCCGCGGGATTCTCGAATACGCCTGCACGTCCGGGGCGGAACTCGAACTCGGTAGCCTGGTGCTGCGACTCGCCACAAGAGGCCGTCCATTGATCGGTCCCGCGAGTCCGATCGAGGAGCCACTTCGAAAACTCGGGGCACGCACGGAGCTCTTCCGTCCGCGCTCTGCGATGTGGCGGGTGCTCGACCGCGCGAAGCTCGAGCAGCTCTCCGGTGTGGCCGGAGACGATGCGCAGATCCTCGAAACCCTCGTCGACCGGAGCGACGCCCTGTACTGGCCCTCGGACCGCTTCTGATGCCGACCGACCGAGAACGCCTGGAACGCCAGATCGAAGCCCTCTACCAGTGCGACTTTCACTCGCGCCTGGTCGCTTACCGAGGGGGCGACACCTTTGCGCCCCGTTTCGTTCTCGGACGGAGCCGCGCCGGGAATCTGTGGCGCCTGCAGCACGAACTGCCCCCGGAGCTTGCGGCGGAGCTGCAAGCACTCGCGCGCAGTGAACCCGTGACCGCGAACTTCGCCGACCCCCCGCAGTGCCGCGACGCCGCACGCGCAGTCCTCGCGCAACACAAGCCGGTCGAGGCCGAATACCGCGGACCGGCGTTCGTGTTCCCGGACTTGATTCCGGACCCGGGCGACGCGCGCGAGATCACGCTCGCGGACCACGAGGCATTCGGCGAACACTTCGGCTGGCTCGCGACCGAACTCCAGGCGTGTGGGCCGGCCTTCGGCGTACTCGAGCGCGGGACCTGCGTCTCGCTCAGTTTTGGGGCGACCCTCCCCGGACCCTGCATCGAGGCCGGGACCGAAACCGCGCCGGAATTCAGGGGACGCGGCTATGCGCCGCGCACCGTCGCGGCATGGGCCCGCGCCCAACGCAACGCCGGACGAACACCGCTCTACAGCACAAGCTGGGACAACACGGGCTCCCGTGCAGTCGCACGAAAACTCGGGCTTCGGCTCTACGCCGAGAACTTCTGGATCCGCTGAAACACGGACTCGCCACACCGCGCGCCGAAGGAGGTACCCTCCCGGCGTGTCGAAACCGGAACCCGAGAGCGAGACACGTCCTGACCTCTGCCTGGACGACCCGCTTCCAGCAGACCCCTTGCCCCTTTTCTCTCGCTGGCTCGACGAGGCGGTCGAGGACCGCGTCGCGCGCAATCCCACCACGATGACGCTCGCAACTGTGGGCCCGAAGGGCGATCCGGAAGCCCGGGTCGTGATCTGCCGCGGCTGGGACCTCGACGGGGCTGGCTGGTCTTCTACACCAATCGGCAGAGCCAGAAGGGACGGTCGCTCGCGCGTGTGCCGCGCGCGGCGGCCGTGTTTCACTGGGACTGCTTCGCGCGACAGGTGCGAATCGAGGGCCCGGTCGTTCACTCCCCCGAGAGCGAATCGGACGCGTACTTCGCCGACCGCCCGCCCGAGGCCGCACTCTCCGCGTGGGCGAGCGAGCAGAGCGATCCGATCCGCTCGCGCGTGGCGCTGCTCGAACGCCAACGCGAGGCAGAGTCGCGTTTTCGCGGCCAGGATCCGGGTGCAGCGGTTCCGCGGCCCCCGCACTGGGGCGGCTACCGAATCTGGATCGAGCGCATCGAACTCTGGGTCGGGCGCTTCGGCCGACTCCACGACCGCGCACTCTGGAACCGCACGCTCGACCCCGATGAGGATAGTTTCCGGGCCGGAAGCTGGTCGGTGGAGCGGCTCCAGCCCTAGCCCGCATCTCGCCTTCGCTTGACTCCCCGGCAGCAGGCTCGTAGCTTGGCTCTCGATGAGTTTCTGGACCTACCATCCCGGCCGAATGCTTCTGGGCCTTACTGGGGCGGGTGAGGTCCACCCGGCGCGTTCCGACTAGAACGGACGCCCCGGCACACCAATTCGGACCTCTCCCGCCGTTGCGGCCGGAGGGGTTTTTTGTGCGCTCCCCAGGGTGGGGAGCCTCCTTCGGTCGGCCGGCGGGCCGGTTCGGCAGGAGGAAAGCATGACCCCCGACCACGACCAAGAGAAGCGAATCGCCGTGTTCGACACGACCCTGCGCGACGGAGAACAGTCCGCCGGAGTCTGCTTTTCGCTTCGCGACAAGCTCGACATCGCAGCCGCCCTCGAGTCGCTGCACGTCGACGTGATCGAAGCCGGATTCCCGACCGCGGGAGCCTCCGAGACGCACGCGGTCCGAGCCGTGGCCGCGAGCATCCGCGACTCGGTGGTGTGCGCACTCTCCCGCACCGTCGAGGCCGAGATCGACGAGACCTGGAAAGCGCTCGCGCCCGCTCGCCGCGCGCGTCTGCACCTGGTGCTCTCCTGTTCCGACCTCCACTTGGAGCGCCAACTCAGGAAGACGCGTGACGAAGTACTGGAGATGGCACGCCACAGCATCCGCTGCGCGCGCCGCTTCACGGACGACGTCGAGTTCAGCG
>SPKZ01012068.1_pt1 | contig 72186 bp, 48 predicted proteins | sample 2456571 | NCBI WGS metagenome assembly SPKZ01 (sample SAMN11192286, study PRJNA482655) | marine metagenome | biome: ENVO:00000447; feature: ENVO:00000244|ENVO:00000211|ENVO:00000569|ENVO:00002023; material: ENVO:00002151; isolation source: ocean water from marine abyssalpelagic zone ...
AAAATGGCATAGACCAAATAAAACCATCTCTTCAAAAAATTGAAAATTGCATGTGCCTATAAATTCGTGGGGATCTCTCAGGGTCAGAGTAAAATTAAAAGAACTTACATGGAAACTCATCATCAATTATATTTATCATTAGGCACATCAAATTAAACGCGACAGCTCGCTTATAGAGAATTATTTAAAAATAATGTTCAAATAAAAATGCTTGATGACATTAGTCTGGCAGCTAATAATGGATTAGCCTTAGGCTCATAACGTTTAATTCTGCTCTGACCCCTTTTATTTTACTTTTATTTTTTTATTTTATTTATAGATGTAAACTCTATTGAGTTTAATGGCATTGCCTGAAATAAAGTCGAGTGTTCGGTCAGTCGTTGCCAACAAAATATCGCTACCCACCTTATGAAAAATAAGCCGTTATGGTATTATTTGGCTAAAATAATACCTGACTCGCTATTTGCATTCCCCCCTGAGCTATTATTGGGGGAATTGATATTTATCATGCTATTGAAATTAGATAACACGCTAAGCTATCTAAACGACTCAACTGCTGCAACCGACTTGAATGCTTAACAATTAAGAACTTATGGCCAAAAATACTTTTACCCCTGAATTACTTGAACGACACTTTACTAAAAATGAGTGGAAAAAAGGCGCTAGAATTTATCAGGCAGATGGTATTAAAACCTGTGCCCCTGATGGTGAAATAATTCGCGGAGTCGTTTTTAGTGAGCGCTCTAAGCAGTCGAGTTACTTAACGCGTTTAGTGTTAAATATTAAAAATGATGGTATTGCCAGTTATTGTGATTGTTATGTTGGCCGTGACTGTAAACATGGTGCCGCCTTGGCCCAATGTTTTATTCATGAACATTTTGATAGAAACAGTATTGCCACTCCTGAAAGAGTTATTGATAGATGGCTTAGCCACTTTCAAGCTCAGCCCAGTAGATACCAAGCTAATCCTCAGAAAAAATCGTTATTGTACTTTTTAACAGCCAACAATTTTAACGAAGATGATTATTTTACTTTGGCGATAAAATCAACACGAGCCAAAAAAAGTGGCGGCTGGAGCAGCTCCCTTGGCAGTGAATATGCGGCGAATACGTTAATTAATAGTGCCTATGCGACTAACGAGGATGTGGCGATAATTACCGAGCTTATGCGTACTAACCAATTTGGCGATGACATTAAGTATTTTGATTTATTTGCACAGATTATAAAAACAAATCGCTGTTTTTGGCATACACACTTTAACTTAGACCAAGCCATTACCTTAAGTGAGCCCATAGAAGCCCAGTGGCAGTGGATAGCACTGGGTAACAGTTTACATACCTTACAGCTGGTTTTTAATGAGCCCTCAAGCAGTATTCAAATTATTAAAGCTCAACCGCTTTGTTTTTATGATGAAGAAAAAAATTGCTTCGGAAAAATTAATACCAATACTCAATGTGATTTTGAAGCTGACTTACTCAACGCCCCCATTTTTGAAGAAGATAAATTACCCTGGGTATTGAATAAGCTGTCGATGTCGTTAGGTGATGCGGTGCAACGCTTGCCTAAACCCAAAACACAGTTCTCACAAGACTTAAGCAAGCCCGAAGTGTATTTGCACTTTTCTACACCCCTAGAAAAAAGTCCACAAACGGGTAATGTAAAGGTTAATTTTTCCTATCAAGGCAATTTAGTTAATCCGCATAATGAGAGTGTTACGGTTATACCAGCAAGGTTAACTGATAGTGAAAATGAGAACTCAAGCGAGAGTTCAAGTGAGGCTTCAATTGAGGTAAAGATTTATCGCGATTTAGCCTTTGAACAAGCGGTTATTGATAAATTGACCCGATTAAAATTTAGCCCTGTGCCTATCCCTAAGCGTTACACTTTTATTAATGCCGAGTATTTGAATAAAGACGCTTTACTTACCGATAAAACCCCTAAATTTTTAATGATGTTGCAAGGCCGCTATGCTTGGCATCAGTTTTTAGATCAAGAAGTCCCCTTACTTAAAGATTTAGGCTGGCATATTAGCTTTGCCGATGCTTTTTATTATAAATCACTGGCCACCGACAGCATATTTGATGCAGAAGTGATTGAAACCGATGATCATGATTTTTTCTCGTTAGGGCTAAACTTAACCATTGATGGTAAAAAAATGCCCGCGTTTCCTATTTTACTCGGTGCTATTGAACAATTACCTCGATCGGTACTGCTTGATCGCGACAAGGTTGACCATGAACAAGTTGCTCACGAAAAAGAGGCTGATGACGGCTTAGTTAACGAAAAAGAACCGCTTATTGCCCCCGACACCCCTATTTATGTTGACTTAGACAATGGTGAATTTGTTGCCTTGCGTTATCAAAGCGTACAGCCTATTTTAAAGCAGTTTATTGAACTCTTTATGCCTAACGCGTTAAATAAAGATGGCACTATGGAGCTATCGCGTTATCAAGGACATCAAACGTTATCGATGTTAGATGACCAAGGAATGATAGCAACAGGCACAAGTAAGTTAAGAGCCTTGGCTGATAAACTGAAAGATTTTCAACAAGTAACCACGGTTGCACTGCCGACAGGTTTAAACGCGACCTTAAGAGCCTATCAGCATCAAGGCCTCAACTGGTTACAGTTTTTGCGGGAGTATCAATTAAATGGTATTTTGGCTGATGACATGGGCTTGGGTAAAACCATTCAAACCTTGGCGCACTTATTAATTGAAAAACAGCAAGGCCGTTTGACTAAGCCGGTATTAATTGTTGCGCCCACCAGTGTTATTTTTAACTGGGCTAATGAAATTGAAAAATTTACCCCTGAACTTTCTTATCAAGTATTACACGGTAGTAAACGTCATCAGCACTTCGGTTGCCTTGAAAAAGGTGAGAAAGATAACGGTAATGAAAGTAGCGAAAATCAGGTTGATTTAATTATTACCAGTTATGCCTTGATCACTAAAGATTTAACGCTTTATAGTCAGAAAAAGTTTTATTACCTTATTCTTGATGAAGCGCACTATATAAAAAATCCAAAAACTAAATTATACCAAGCGTTTATGTCACTTAAAGCGCAGCATAAACTGTGCCTAACGGGTACGCCGATGGAGAATCATTTAGGCGAATTTTGGGCGCAATTTAATTTTTTACTGCCCGGATTTTTAGGCGGACAAAGGCAATTTACCAAACTGTTTAGAACACCGATAGAAAAACATGGCGAGCAAGAGCGCAAGCAGTTATTAAATCAGCGTATTAAGCCGTTTATATTACGTAGAACCAAAGATAAAATAGCCACTGAATTACCGCCTAAAACGATAATAATTCAAACCTTGCGTATTGAAGGTCAACAAGCTGAGCTGTATGAGTCAGTACGTTTAGCCATGGATAGTCGCTTAAAGGATATCATTGCTGAAAAAGGTTTAAAACGTAGTCAGATTGAAGTTTTAGATGCGTTATTAAAGTTGCGGCAGGTATGTAATCACCCTAAGTTATTATCACTTGAAGGCGCTAAAAAAATAAACAAATCCGCTAAGCTTGATTATTTAATGGAAACGCTGCCTGAGCAAATTGATGAAGGCCGTAGAATATTAATTTTTTCACAGTTTACCAGTATGCTTGCTTTAATAGAGATTGAGCTGGTGGCCGCGGGTATTGATTTTGTTAAGTTAACCGGCGCAACCACTAAACGACAAGAGGTAGTTGATAAATTTCAACGCGGTGACGTGCCTGTATTTTTAATTAGCTTGCGCGCAGGTGGTGTCGGTTTAAACCTAACAGCAGCCGACACGGTTATTCATTTTGACCCTTGGTGGAACCCTGCGGTAGAAAACCAAGCCACAGACAGAGCTTATCGAATTGGCCAAGACAAACCGGTTTTTGTTTACAAATATATTATTGAAAATTCAATCGAAGAGAAAATTCTGAAAATACAACAAAACAAAGCCGAGTTAGCCAAGGCGTTGTTATCAGAAGAAGTGAGTGATAAAAAACTGAGCTTAACCGATGATATTTTAGGATCGTTGTTGGCACCGCTAAGTTAGTATAAAAAACAAGTATTTTAGACCTTGGATTCAGGACAATATGCTCCCGCTTACCTCGCAGCATTGATTTTAGTGTAAGTTACCAGTTCTAGACTTATTAATTAAACAATGCGTTCTCACTAATCAGTGAGTTCGCGTTGTTTAATGGGTGCTAAATTATTCCCAGTTACAATAATAAATCATATAAAAACACTCGATGAATTTATATTTTCTAACTGAGTACTTAAATAGTCGAGCTGCTTCTTAATTCTTAAATAATTCGCTTTAATAGTCTGTATTTCTTTAGTTATCTGATCTGCTGTTACCTATCCTGCTTTACCCTTAAGTTTTTTCCAACCTTTCTCATTGTACTTTTTGTACAGGTGTAATTTCTTCGGTGGATATTGTCGTTAAGAGCATTTGAGCAGTCCTTATTTTACAGATTCTTACAATTAACTCTCACTTTATGAACAGATCTTTAGCGTTGAAAAAGTAATAATTTTGTTCGTTAAAAACAATAAATTCAAAATTAAACGAACCGTTCTTACTACTCTATGGAGGGATAACATGAAATATCTAAAAAATATAATCGCGAGTATCATTCTTACCGCTACGGCACTATTTGCTATAACTGGTTGTAATGATGATGCTCTAACAAATAATAGTGCAACAATTAGCTATATTAATGCTTTGGATAAGCAGGCTACTTTCTATGTAAAGGAGAGTTCTGATTCAAGCAGTGTTTACCATAATAAACATAAAGTAACGACATTAATTCAAGGTGACTATAGTGATGAACTAAGACATAAATGGTTTAGTATACAAGAAAGTCGCTTTGCAGTGGAAGATACCAACTCACGCGATGAACAAATGAGTATCGAATATCGGCTTAAAGATGATCGCGATTATTGGTCAGTTGCTTGGTTAAATAACAACGAATATAACTTGTCATTATTCAAAAGGGTATCTTCTGATCGTGATGGTTTATATCGTGTTAGAATCTTTGCTAATGATAAATTAGATGTGTATTTAGGAGAAAACACGACAAAACTTCTAACCACTGAGACTGGTCAAGTAAGTGATTTTATTAGTCTTGATAAATGCACTGACTTGGTTATTGAAGGTAATGAAATTGATTTGTGCTCAGGCGATTTTGGCCATTCTTATTTACTTGTAGTTAATGCTAACGGCTTAATAGCTATGGCGGAGGAACACAAGTAACAGAGCATAACGATTTGGTTTGACAATGGCCTGTTATATTCTAGGCCGTACAATAGATTTTAGCGTTAGTTACCAGTTCTAAATCTTATTAATTATACAATGCGTTCTCATTAAGCAGTGAGTTCGCGTTGTTTCTTGATTCTTAAAGCATTCGGTTTAATAGTCTGTATTTTTTAGTTATCTGGCTCAGAGGAACAAGGTGTCAGTGATATGCTTTTTGACGAGTACAATTTTCAAGGTAAAGCACCTTTTGTGTGGCCCAAAAAAGCCTCGTCAGATAAAAAGGAAAACAGTGGAAAACCACTATTCCCCCTCGGTTTTTCTGCATCTGAAACTATAACTTCATCGGCTTTAAAGACTTCAAGCATGGTTGGGGTTATGTGGATGACGAGGGGGCAATATGGGGATTACAAGGTTGGGATCCCCTGTTTTAAGCTCTACGCAATGATCTTTCTTTCAATTGCATCACACCTATTGGTAATACGGCTCATAATGGTACTCTGCATTTCTTCGCTTAAACTTGAAAGGTGCAATACTTGTAAGGATACTTTGCTAACATTTGCGACGAGCTCTAAAATGATTTTCTCGCCAATGCTAGGCTTTACCCCAAGAGATTCGAGCAACAATATAAAGTCATGTTTTGTATAATAACCATAAGCCTCATAACTAGCGCTAAAGTCCCCTTCTGTTTCAGTTTGTAATAACGATAATGACAGGTATTCTTGGTCGTAGTCTGGGTAAGGCGCTGTGCTCAATAGATCATACAAGGGAGCAAAGCCATCCATTAGATTAGATTTGCTCGTTGGCGCTCTTTTTAGTGCGAAATTTTTAAGGTGTAAATCATTATTGCCCACCAGATAGGAAAATAGTACATGCTTTACTGCGTAAACAGAGTGCGCAATTGCCCCACCACACGCGGTTACCATTTTCTTGATGGCGTTTTCATAAGAAAGTGCATCGTTACCTTTGTGCATAGGGTGAACATCACAAATGCTGGCACCATCTTCGACAAAAATTTTTACCTTTTTATTATCGGTTAAGTCAAAACGCTTAGTAACATAGGCAAGTTCACCATCTTCAAAGGGAGCAACTGAGCATTTAGCGACATGAAAACCAACCCGTTCGGCAATTTTCATAATGGCATGTTCATTTTCAGACAATTGCGGCAATCCTTTGGGAGTAGGTTTTACAATATACTCACCTTGATTGCTCGGTACTAATATACCTTGCTCAAGTGTCATAAACATTTTTCGTTGCACACCCGATATAGAGGTGCCAACAGTATGGTCAATCACCATATCAGTAAAGCTTTCGGACGTACCTTTAATGCTTACCGGCTTAGTTGTACCGTACATAGACTTAAGGTGGGCTTTTGAATAGCTATTTTGAAGGTTTTTATCACTCGTCTCTTTTAAACTGCCCTTACATGCCATGATTATTCCTCTGTTTTTCCTGCGACCAACCAGATCACAAGCTTAATGGCTCGGGAGTAACTGAAATTGCACCAATTAATTCTTTGCCGTTTGCTAAGAGCAAACCAAATGAATCTGCTTTATCAAGTCTGGCTCTTTTTGCTTGATGAGTGCGTAACCATCCTTCAGATATGAGGTTGGCAAAAAACGTTGGGAAGGAGTCAAACTCAAAGGGGTTTTCGGTCAGAGGGAAGCTATAACCTATTGGCGCACCATTAATAAGATAGCTAGTATCATAGATAAAACGGTAACGCTCCGCTTTAAGATCGGTAAATTCTTGCAACAATCCAGCAAGCGTTCCGTTACAGTAGATATGCCCTTGCCGATTTGGCTTAATCATTTTTACGACCTATAAGTAATTCAAATCCTACGATTTCACCAATGGATAACACCGTGGACATTGACGCTTTTTCAGGGTTTTTGAGTGTGTTGGTCAGCGTTGTTGATGAAATATCAGCAAGCAGGCAAAGATCTCTTTTTTGTAAGACGTTATCCGCACAAAAGCGCTCAACATAAGTCCCTAGTTCAGCAAGCTTAAATAAACTTTTCGATTTATTCATCTCTGTTGAAACATTTTTTAGCATGTTTTGAACTTTACTAAGCGTCTCAACAGCTACATCTATGTCGTTACCCATCATACACTCCAATAAAAATACCTTTGTAACCCTATAAAATAGTATAATCTAAATATTCTTTGAAATACAAACTGTATTCATAAATAAATGTGATTAACCATCATCTTTAACAATAAATCTAATATAAATAACAAAAACAAATTAAAATCAAGTTAAACGTTGAATTAATATTAATAAACCATTTAAATCAAAGTATTGTATCTTTTAGGTATTGGGTTCCCGATTAACCATCCATGGCTAGCTTTATTAAGTCTTAAATAACATGTGCTGTTATCGTTATCTATACCCGCGCCGGATCGCATTATTGTTGATGTATTAACCCGGTATCTTGATTTTCAAAACCATGGCATATGTAACCACTTACCGGCCGTTTTTTCTTGGCTAGTTGATGGAAATGCTCATAACCAACTGAAAAGGCAAACGGATTGGCATTGTAGTCGGCATAAGACTGATCGCTGCCGTTATTAGCCTCTCTGGCGCCAGCAGCGAAAGAGCTTAAAAAATCATCTCTGTTATTAATGAGGATCGTTGTGGTGCCACTTCCGCCCTCAATCAGTTCTAGCGCGCCTAATTCAATATATTTATCCACTACTACGTTATTGAAACAGCCACAGTATTGCTCGGTTTCAACATCATAGGAAACTGGAGAATCATCTGATACTTCCATTAATGAAACAAATAACTCTCTTACTTTTTTTGAAATCACACACTGTTCCTTGCTTAGCCCACCTTCGGGGATTAATTAAATAGGTTTTCATGTTATGTAAACGCTGGGGGCAAATATTAGCATTTAACAAATGTTATTAACCAACAAATAATTTTTTTTTCTAAGTTGGAAATAATGGTATCAGTACTGACTACTAGCAATGTTGCTACTAATATTGTAGCATCGTTATGTTGATTTTTAAGGAGATCTTATGTCTATACCTATGCCCGGCGAACAAGTGAGAGGCTCTAAAACTGGCAAGCCTATAATGGCGCTGCTCGACTTACTTGGTAGAACTTGGGCTTTGGGCATTGTTTGGCAACTAAGCCAAGGAAGGCAACCTTTAGAGAATTACAACAACGCTGTGAACAAATTTCGCCCAGCTTATTGAACACTCGTTTAAAAGAGTTAAAAGTGTTAAAACTGGTTGAATCAACACCAAGTGGTTATCAGTTAACGGTATCAGGGCAAGCATTATTTGCCATCGTTGCCCCCCTTGAAGAATGGTCACACCAATGGGCTAATACCAACCAGACTAACTAAGTGATCTTTTTAAATGGCCTAAATCTCCAATAACATCGTAGCTTTCAATAGCTAGCTATTGCTCAATCAAGCGCCTTGTTCTTGAAAATTTATTCTTATTAAAATTTGAACCATTAATTAATCTGATTGGTATAACCAAATTAAAAAGGATAATGTATGAGTTTGACCTACGCTAATATGCCGCTTGATCGGTGCAGTAATCAACGTAAAAATACTCGCTGGTTAACGTCTGAATTTAATCATCAAGCTACATTGTTTTGTATTATTAATGACGGCATGAGCCTGTTTGCTGATGATAATAGTTTTACACCTATTTACTTGCCTAAATCACAACTCGATGGCTTATCTATCAATAGTTGCATTTACTTAGGTAAAAAAATCTTAGGTAAAGGCCCGCAGTCAACAGAGTCTACCAATGTTAGGTCGTTATTTGCGGTAGATTTTGAAAAGTTACGCTTTTCAAGCCAAGAGCACTTACTTAACCTTGGTCAGTGGCTAAATCTGCGTGAAGCCACCCCCAACTTAACCGTGTTAGATGCTTCAGTTCAGGCATTAGCGAAGGCGTTAGTTTACTGGCATAACACCCATCAGTTTTGCGGTAAATGCGGGAGCCCAAGTAGATCTGTTGAGGCCGGACATGCTAGGCGCTGTACTGAGTGTCGTAATATGACATTTCCGCGCACCGATCCTGCGGTAATTATGCTAGTTGAACATCTATTCCCTGATGGTATCGCTCGTTGTTTATTAGGGCGTAATGCCAAATGGAGAGCGGGCATGTATTCAACCTTAGCCGGTTTTGTTGACCCCGGCGAAACGCTAGAAGAAGCAGTAATAAGAGAAGTTTTGGAAGAAACCGCAATTGTTGTTGAAAATCCGCAATATATAACGTCGCAGCCGTGGCCATTTCCGGCCTCTGTTATGTTGGGTTTTACTGCCGTTGCCACCTCAACCACCATTGATATTACTAAAGACGACTTAGAAGATTGCCAATGGTTTTCTCGCGAACAATTAGCGGGCTTTGCTACAGGTGCTAATGTCGGTATTAATGCCGATAGTAATGCCAGTACCAATGTTGAGACTAATGTTGAGACTAATGTTGAGGCTAATGCTGAAACTATTGATGACACACATCAATTTAAGCTAAGTAGTGGTGATTCTATTTCATCTTATTTAATAACCGCGTGGAAAAATAAAGATATAGGTCAATATTAGGGTCTGTTGATCTTCATATATATTGGCTATTCTCTGACGTTTTACTCCATGCAGAAAAGCATTGCTGGCTGCTTTGACAGCCAGATCTACAGTTTTGCTTTATGCTCCAAATGTCTTGAAAAAAATCATGTTAACTGTACTAAAAACTATCTATATACCATTATAAAAATTAATTAAAGCACAAAATACATCGCGCTCTGACATAAAAATGTATTAAAATTATAAGTATACTTAACCTACCAAAACAATATATGTCATTACTCATTAGTGTTACCGATCAATCTCCCATTCACGCCAATTCCACATCTGGCGAATCTCCTCTACTTTCCGTCAAGTTGGCACAGCAATGCGAACGCTGGGGCTACCATCGCTTCTGGATGGCTGAACACCATAACTCAGGTATATTCGCCTGTCCTTGCCCAGAAATTCTTATTGGACATATAGCCAGTAAAACTGAGCGTATAAAAGTCGGTACTGGCGGCGTTATGCTTTCTCATTACAGTCCCTATAAAGTTGCTGAACAGTTCCGCATGCTCGAAGTACTTTATCCGGGTAGAGTTGATTTAGGTGTAGGACGCGCTCCTGGTGGTGACCAACTGTCTAGTGACGCCTTAGCTTTTCCGGCACAAGCATCTAACGGCCAAGATTTTGCTCATCAAGCAAGTGATTTAGTTCATTTTCTTAAGGGCACTATGAATGCCAAAAACCCCTACTCCAAACTTAGGTTAACACCAGAGATAGATGTGTCTCCGTCTTTATGGGTGCTTGGCTCTGGCAGTAGCTCTTGCGAATTTGCGGGAACTCTAGGTACAGGGTTTGTACTAGCTCAGTTTATCGACAGCCGCACACCCGCAGATAAAATATTCAACGCCTATCGAGCCTCATTTAAAGCAGCGGGGCACCAATATGCCGCTAAAACAATGCTTGCGTTAGCCGTTGTTTGCGCCGATAGCAACGAAGAAGCTCTAAAAATTGCATCAATCCGCGCTTACTCCAAGGTTTTGGCGCACATGCACGGTATACGTGAAGGTTTCCCGTCAATACAAGAGACCGAAGATGCTCTCAAGAAAATGTCTATAACAGAAAAGGATTACTTTGAAAGATGTCTGGGCGATATTATTTACGGCACCGGTGTTGAATGTCGTAACACAATTGAAGCGCTCGTAAATAATTGTCAGGCTGATGAAGTGACTGTCGTCAACGTCACCTATACTTTTGAGCAACGGTTACGTAGTTATGAATTATTAGCGCAGGCTTTTGAAATGTTTTAATGCTTATCTTCTCATATAAAAACATGACAATGTGCTGAGGTAATACCAGTTTCATTAATTAAGTGAGCTACTTTATACGTAGGAAAACGGCCAAATACAAGGTGTTTATTTTAATAACTAGTTGTTCTAATTATTAAATAAATAACGAAGTAGTTGGTTGTTTTAACCAGTAGAAATGATCAATACAATAGCTGCCATCTTTTCGCCACCTTTTGTCAGTACTTTGCCCTAATACTGACACAGCTAACACTCATTGCTTTGCTTAAATAGTCAATATCAACTGACGACAAGGGCAAGCAATGTTTACTGCTAAAAAAAACATCCAACTTATTGATTATCAAGACTCCTATTATTATCGGCAACAACGGAAAAAACGCCGGTATCAATGGTTAAAATTTTCACTGCTTATTGCAGTTATTCTAGTTGCTTTACTGCCGTTTTTTTTCGTACCTTTTGCTCAAAGTAATCCACTTTATATTAAGGAGCAAGTCAAGGCTGATAATACTTTTATTCATGGTCCGCAATTACTTTTTGACCATCCAAACCCGGCCATGCGGGCAACCTTCCCGGTTGATATTACGGCTAACATTGAAATTAATGGTTTAGTTGCCTACGCAGAAATAACGCAAACCTTCATTAACCCGCATGCTATAGCGTTACACGGTAGCTATCAGTTTCCGTTACCTGAAAGCGCGGCAGTAAAACAATTAATAATAAAAATAGGTGATAAAGAAATAATTGGCGAAATAATGGAAAAAAAAGCGGCGCAAGCACTTTACCAACAAGCCAAAAAACAAGGGCAAAAGGCCAGTTTAGTAGAGCAACATCGGCCTAATATATTTACCAACAACATAGCCAATATTCCCGCACAATCAACCGTTGTGGTTACCTTAAAATTTATTATGCCGGTGTCTTTTGCTCACGGTAACTTTACTTTACGACTGCCACTGGCAATAACGCCACGATATCAGCCGAAATCAAGCACAAAACAAAGCACAACCTCCTTGTTCCCACATTCTCATGCAGTTGCCCCTAGTCAGTCAGCAATAAACATTGTTTTAAATTCTGGTATTCCTATTACCGCTATTTTCAGTGACAGCCATAAAATAAAAACACGGGCACTAAATAGCGAGCAAAACGCTTATCTTATTAGCTTAAATAAAACACATGTGGTGTCTGATAAAAGCTTCGCGTTAAGTTGGCAGTTATTAGCCAGTGAGCAACCACAAGTCAGTAGTTTTACTCAAGAAGTTGCTGGTGAACATTATACTTTACTGACCTTTTTTCCGCCAAAAACAGCCGCCGCACAAGTGATCGCTAGAGACATCATTTTTATTATTGATACCTCAGGCTCAATGCAAGGGGGCTCGATGGCACAAGCGAAAACGAGTTTACAACTTGCCCTATTACAGCTTAACGATAAAGACAGCTTTAATATTATCGCTTTCGATGATGATACCGAATTACTGTTTCCGATAACGCAAATGGCATCAAATCAAAACATCACAAAAGCGCAACAATTTATTGATAACTTAAACGCTGACGGTGGTACGCAAATGTACCGACCACTAAGTAACGCGTTGATGATGAGAAAAAATAAAGTGCAGTCAGCAAAATCCATTCGGCAAATAGTGTTTATTACTGACGGCGCAGTCGCCAATGAATTTGAGCTGATGCAGCTACTTAACAGTGCTCAAGGGAGTTTTCGTTTATATACCGTCGGAATAGGCGCAGCGCCCAATGGTTACTTTATGAAAAAAGCGGCTCAGTTCGGTCGCGGTAGTTATATATTTATTCAAAACCATAATGAAGTTCAACAAAAGATCACTCAGTTTATGACAAAAATAAGCCAACCGGCAATCAGTAATATTGCCTTAACGCTCGATAACCAAGTTCATCAGCAAGTTGAAGTGTACCCTAACAAGATCCCTGATTTATATTTCGGTGAGCCGTTGCAAATTGCCCTTAAATCCCAGTTCCCTCTCACCAATGTTCAATTAACTGGAGATACTGCGTCTACACCTTGGTATCAACAGTTAATCATTAATGATAACCGATCATCTAAAGGGGTTTCGTCACTGTGGGCACGCAGGAAAATAGAAAGTTTACTGGACAGCCTTGTTACTGGCGCTAATACAGAAAAAGTAAAAGCGCAGGTGATTATCACCTCTGTCGATCATCAAATAATATCCCCTTACACTAGTTTTATTGCCCTAGAAAAACAGCCTGAGATCTCGCCCTTACTCGAAAAAAACGACTTATCAGCTGTGCACAAGTCTGCTAAACAAAAGTCAGCTAGTCAAAAACATAAAAGTAATTTTATTCAAACCCATCAGAGTTTACTAGTCGCTATGCCGCAAACTGCCATTGGTTGGCAATTGCAGTTTTTGATCGGCCTAGCGTTATTGGTATTGGCGCTAGTGTTCGCAAAAACTAGTGACTTTACTGGGTTGGTTAATAGACGTTTGAAAAGACTGAGTGCTTGGCTATGAAAATACACAGCAGCATTAAAACATCCTTGCTTATTACTGGCAGTTTACTTTGTCTTCATGCCAGTTGGCTGCCGGTAAAAGGCTGGCTCTCTGAACGATTAATTAGTTACAGCTGGCAAAAAACAATTGATTTAAAACAAAAGATTAAACCTTGGCCGTGGGCAGACACCTACCCTATTGCCAAGCTGTCATTTTTACGGTTAAACAAGAGTGTGGTGGTGCTTAATGGTGGCGACCCTACTACATTAGCTTTTTCAGCCGGTGCTATTGCCCCATTTAATCAAACCCTAAGCGCTCAACCCTTTGTGGTTGCAGGGCATAGAGATAGTCACTTTTCATTTTTAGACGAGGTATTTATGAACGATATAATTTCATTAGCGGACAAACATGGTCGCAGCCAGCTTTACCAAGTGGAAGCGATTGATATTGTTGATGCCAAAACGGGTACGCTACCCGTGTTGGCAGATGACTCTCAATTAGTTTTGATCACTTGCTACCCTTTTAATACTCTCAGTAGTGGTACCGATATGGATAGCAATGAAAGATATGTGATCACCGCAAAGCTGCTTTAACTTGGTAAAACCTTAAGCGCCTAATATTTTAAGTGGCAGCGACAAAGCACCGTTGCCTGATTGGCCGACAAACCAAATAATGGCACTTAAACCGCCTACGGTAGCTACATACCATAATGCTGAGACAATTTGAGCATAACGGTTAAGGGGTAGTAGCTCACTTAAGTGTCGACGTTTATATTCGAAGATTATTTCAATACTACCAATGGCGAGTAAAAAACCTAACAACGCTAAACCAAAGTGATAACTGATGAACACCCCTAACGCTGCGCCTAACACACAGGCCACTAGCCCAACCCGTGAGTTAATTGAAAAAGCGATACTTTTAAGGACATGGCCACCATCTAACGGTAATACTGGCAACAGGTTAAATAAATTGAGCAGGGCATTAAATACCGCCAAACCGGCAAGTATTTCTATGTCGGTAAGCCAGTAGCCAATTAAGCAGGCAATAGAGAGGATCAAACCGAAGAACGGCCCCATTATTGAAATAACAATATCTTGCCAGCGGGTATTAATTTTGTCATCACTTAGGGCTAAGCCGCCGACAAAGGGAATAAGATAAATACCTTTGGTTTTTAAACCAAAGTACTTCATCGCCCTAATATGGCCATACTCATGAAAAACTAAACAAAGAATAAGGGCGATGGCAAATTCAATGGAGAATAACCAGCTATAAGCAGCCAAACTACCAGCAGCAAACAATACTTTAATAACCTTAGCACTTTTTAATAATTTTAAGCCAAGGCCTGCCATACCAACGAAGCTAAACTTCATTGGCTGCTTTTTACCTTGGCTTATTTGACGTTGCTCTATGTCTTTTTCAACAAGGGTATTTTCATCTTGCAGCTCGTTATTGATTAACAGCTGAAATTGCAGTGAAAATGGCTGCCATTGTAGCGCACCATTAAGTTCAACCTGTAACTCGCCCTGCTCATTTTTTAAGGAAAACTGATGTGAAAATTTATCACCCTCGGCGCTGGCATCTATTTGAGAAACACATTGTTCACCCCAAAAAAGTTGCTGCCATCCGGCCATTGAACCTTCTAACCGTAGTGTTTTGCCTAAACACGCTATCTCTAATAATTGCACTTTATAAACTCAGCAAATAAAACCTTGCCCGATTATCACTATATTTGGCGATGCAGCAAGGTTTATTGTAAAAAAAATTGGGTAAATTCAGACTCAAAACTTATTCAGGTTTAGAATACCCTGACCAGATATCAGTATTGACTGACGCTTGGCTTTTGCGTTTTTTCTTAGCTTTTTTCTTTCCAGAGCCTTCAGGTTTTGCCTGCGGTTTATCGGCGTCTGAAATGATAACTTCATCGGCTTCAAAACCCTCTACTTGCTCACGTTCAAGGCGAAATTTATTCTTCTTTTCGATCACTTTAAAATGATGATAATCTTCATGATCGATAAGGGATAATGCTAAGCCCACTTCACCAGCACGGCCACTTCGACCAATACGATGCATGTAGTCTGACGGACTTCTTGGTAAGTTGAAATTGATCACCACTGGCAGTTTTTCAATGTCTATGCCACGAGCAGCAATATCGGTGGCAATTAACACGTCAATTTCGCCAGCTTTAAAGCCATCAAGCACCCGACTACGTTCCCTTTGGCCTTTATCGCCATGAAACACTGCCGCGGTAATACCCCGTTTAGCCAGTTTTTCTGCTAAGTGCTCACAATGATGTTTGGCATTAACAAAAATAAGCGCTTGTCGCCATTGATGTAACTTGATTAAATGCGCTAATACCGCGGTTTTTTCGCCTTTGTTAACAGTAAAAACCCGCTGTACTAAGGTGCTGCTATCAGCACTTTGTAGTTGTATTTCAACCGGATTATTAAGTAACTCTTGGGTTAACGTCTGTACTTGCTCGGGAAAAGTCGCAGAAAATAGTAAGGTTTGTTTTTTCTTCGGTAATAATGCTAATAGCGCCGATAGCTCTTCAGTAAAACCTAAACTTAACATTCTATCGGCTTCATCAAGCACTAAGGTGTTAACCCTATCAAGCTTAATAGCATTACTTGATATTAAATCGAGTAATCGGCCAGGTGTGGCCACCAAAATGTCAGTGCCGCCGCGTAATGCCAGCATTTGAGTATTTGCAGATACGCCACCAAACACAGCAAACGTTTTAATCGCGCCGTTAAAATGCACCGCGTAAGATTTAATATTGTCAGCAACTTGCTTGGCTAGTTCACGAGTAGGCACCAAAATCAAACCGGCAACATAGTTACCTTTATTGCTTTTATTAGCCGATGATTTTACCGCGCTTTGTTGCTGAAAAATGTGTTGCAGCATAGGCAGTGCAAAGGTGGCTGTTTTACCCGAGCCAGTATTTGCCCCGCCAATTAAGTCACGTCCCGCTAATACACTTGGGATAGCTTGTGCTTGAATAGGTGTTGGTTGCTGATATTCCAACTCTGTTAATCGCGCTAACAAAGGAGGAATAAGGCCCAGCTCGGCAAAAGTGACGGTTAAGTTGGCAGGCGTTGTGGCTGTGGTTTTGGCAGAGGTCATTAAGTTAAAGGGCTCAAAGCGTAGATAAGTGCCACTATTTTACCGTATTTATGCCCGATTAAGTTAGTGAAATCGATCAAAGCTAACGAAAATGTCTTTTTCACCAAGCCAAAAGCCATAACTTATTCGACTTGGTATTATATCAATAGCAGTTACTCCACCCTGTAACTGTTACAACAAACCGTAACAGAAGTGCAACACATTATTCTAATATTAACTAAATAAAGACCTCCTTCCCTGCACTATTATCGACAATTCAAACACTTATAAAACAGGCCTGAATATTGCTTTTAAAGCTGTGCCTATAAGCGGTTTAACCAAAGTGCTTATAGCATTTTATTAATAATCAAGCCCGGTTTTAGACAATAAACTGGACATTATTAACTGATGGTAATGGAGATTTTATTATGAAATTTCGAATGTTTAAGAAGTGGATACTTGCTTGCTTTGCTAGTATATCTACTGTGTTAATACTAACGACAGCATTTGCTGTGGATAACAATGGTTTGTTTCAATTGGAGGGCAATGCCGTCCAAGATGGTGTACCAGGTGAAGACTGGGCAACACTGTATAACAATGGAGCCAACACTGGGGGTAGTTCAATTAAATTCACTGATATTCTTCACGATGAGCCCGATGCCATGGGCAACGATCCGACTGTCTTTACTGGCGGCCGCAAAGACATTCAGGATATAAGCTCGTGGGGGCACAAAACAGGTAGTTCACCTGACAAGGATGAAATAACCCACGCCTATGCCGCAGCCTATGCTAAAGGCACTGACACAATCGTTTATTTTGGCGCCGATCGTATCTCCAATAAAGGTGATGCATTTATGGGCTTCTGGTTTTTTAAAAAACACATTGAAAGTCTAGGTGATGGAAGTTTTGATGGCATGCACTCTGAAGGCGATGTGCTGATACTGACAAACTTTCCTCAAGCGAACAATGCCTCCCCTCAGATTAGGGTGGCACTTTGGGATACCAGTTGTTCAAAAGCCGATAACAATGACCCTCAAGTTGGTGATTGTACTGCTAAAAATCTAAAGTTACTGCTTAAGAGCAACGCTATTTGTGGAAGTGGTGGCGGGGATCTAGCCTGCGCGATCACCAATGATGAAGATGGATTATATGATCCCACACCTTCACCTTGGTCATTTCAATCTAAAAATGACAATGAAGCCGACCGTTTTCCTTATGAATCATTTTTTGAAGGCGGAATTAATCTGACCCAACTTGTCGGTGGCGATAGCTGTTTCAGCAGCTTTATGGCTGAAACACGGTCATCGAAATCATTTACCGCCACACTTAAAGACTACGTGCTTGGAGACTTCGAGTTGTGTAGTGTCGCTATCGTAAAGGAATGTTTTAAGGGCTCTGTTAATCCTGCTGAAACAGGATTCGATTTTCCTTACAATGGTACTGTCGAAAATGATGGCGCCGGCGCGCTTTATAACGTTGTAGTAATTGACGATTATGGCACCCCTGGTGATACCAGCGATGATATTACCCACACTATTGGCACTCTGCTCAAAGATAATACAGCAAATTTCTCAGGAACCATATTGAACTCACAACAAAATGGACCGCTAAATACCGCTACTGTATACGCCGCTGGATTTGAGGGAGGAGAACTAACCATAACCGCTACACACAGTGATGTGTGTGAGCCTGCGGATCTAAGTCCTGAGATTTCAGTGACTAAAACGTGCTCAACAGCAGTAATGGCGATGGATGGTAAGGTCGTGGTCGGGGTTGATTTTATGGGCCAAGTCTGCAATACCTCCTCAGGTTCAGGCGCAATTTCCCTAGTTGGGGTTACCGTTATCGATGATGGTGGCACTCCAGGCGCTGGAAATACCGGAGATGATCAAACGTTCACTATTGGTGAACTAGCTCCCGGAGTATGTGCGTCATACAGCAGTAGCTATTTGCCATCAACCGTTAACAGCTCGGATCCCGCAGCAGCGGTATTCAGCGATACTGTCTCTGCAGTGGGTACTGGCAAACTGGGCTCTGGAACAGTAACGGCCATGACAACAGCTCACTGTCACTTGTGTCCAGCTGATGAACATTCACATTAATGTTCAGTAAGTTTTACCAAGGCATATAAAAAACGGGGGCTTAATGCCCCCGCTTATTTCATCGCTACTTCGAGTTATCTTTTGCGTCCCTTACCGCCGCCATCGCTCGACTGTAGCTTGATAAATACCGATGCCGTGCTAGTTAAAGAGCCATCGCTAACCGTATAGGTAAAAGTGTCGGACTTTTTAAAACTTTTTGCTGGTGTATAAGTAATACTACCGTCGCTGTTGATTTTTACACTGCCTTTGGCTCCCTTGGTGACCGCCGTTATAGTCAGCATATCGCCATCCACGTCATAGTCGTTACTCAGCACTGTAATGGTGGTGCTGCTTTTACTGCTGATCAATACCTGATCGTTAACGGTAACTGGCGCCGTATTACTATTTGGCGCGTCGGCTGTTACTGTGTAAATAGCCGAAGCAGTTTGGGCATGCCCCTCTTCACGGGCGTCAGATACTGCAATTGACAAGTTATAGCTGTCGGTTAGTGCGCTTGCTGAAGAAGTCACCGTCATTGTAGTCACCGCGGTTTCACCCGGCATTAAATCTAATGTGGTCGCTGAAAAATTAACCGTCCAACCTGTAGCAACACTGCTCTGCACTGAGAATATACTCGCTGCACAGTTCTCATTATCTTGATTGGTTATTGCCACGGTATAACTCAGTGTGGTTCCAGCACTGGCACTCTGACTCACCGGAGACATGCTTACCTGAGGAGATACAATAGCACAAGTTTGGTTTTGCTTGCCAAAACTGACACTGATACCCGCATCTGTTGCTGAGGCCCATTCAGTTCGAATGGTTACACCAGAGTCGGCGTCAAAATAGCTTGCACCAACGGTCAATGCCGGATCGTACCAATCGGTACCGCCAAAGGTTTCACTATAAAGCGAATCTAAATTCAGATGCAGCAATTGACTGAAACCTGAGCCATTATCTTCGACTAAGCGAACAACGACACCATCTGTGACCTCGCCGCGGTAAAAACTATAAGATCGGCTCGAAAGGAAACTGTCGAAACCAATAGCCTGACGATATTCAATGTAGAACCAGCTCTCCACCCCAGTAACGGGATTGATACCGCGAGAAATCTTTAAGGCCTTGGGCTTAGTGTTTAGAGTCTCATAAGCATCGATGGTGTATGTCCCGTCAGTCTGCACTACTGTGATGGGCGATGACATATTGGTGTCCAACCACCCTAATCGCTCCTTCTGGTAGGCATTAAAATGACCAAAATCGGGGTTGCCCATTACATCATAAGTGTCACCATATTCGATGGTGTTACAACCGCTAGCCAACGTTTCGCCATGGCAATCGAGTGCCTTAGAGTGATATAGGCCAAAATTATGCCCCATTTCATGCGCGATAGTATCCGCGGTGAAATGACCATGAATAGTTGCCCTTGATGGATTACCACCGACAGTCCCACTGCCCGAAGTCCCACAAGGTGTTGAGGTAAATAAGTAAACAATGCGGCTATAGGTCGAAAGGTCGACCCCTGCTTCAATAGCTGCCTGATCGGCGGCATCTCTATCTTCGTTACGGCTATGACATATTGAGTTTGACAACGGCAGTGTATACCAGCCAAAAACATCACCAGCTAACCAGGTCTGCTGAGATGAATTTTCATAGAAAAAATCACTGACTTCACCAAAAACAAGTTCTCTGGCCTGCATCTCAGTCAGCGGTTGTTCGCTCGGATTTTCCTGAAAATTTGCCATCAACACCAGTGTGCGCTGTTCACCCAAGCTGCTAGCTGTGAGTGCGGCTGTTCCGCCATTGCTGCCACCATCATCACCACCACCACCAGCTAGTGTTAAGATATTAGCCTCTGACTCTACCGAGAATTTATTATTGATTTTACGACCGTTAACTCTAAGTTTTTGATCTGTTTTCAACCCGCCATGCTGTTTCTCAAATAATACTTCCGTGCGTTTTCCTTGCTTGTCTTTTAGCCAATATCTTAATTGTGCGTGATTTGCATAATCGTCAATTTCTATGCTCAACGTACCTTCAATGGCGTTCGTTTCAGCAGCATTAGCCGAAAATAGAGTCAAAAGGATGCCTGCGGACATAGAAATGCCCAAAAATAGATTCTTCATTAAAACCTCATGGATAGAATTTATTGTTTAAATTTAAGAGCGTAAGCTCAGAAATTTAAAATTTTTTAATAACGCGTAGAGAAACAACATAATGATGGGTCAGTGACTATGGACTAACACTTTATTATTTTTATTAAAGTCGGCCTGAAGGCACAATTTTCCACTTTAATGGTTAAAGCTACTACAAATGGTTTTTTGTTGGTGCTTATTTTTAACTATGCAAAAATAAGCGGGCGGCGTTACCTTAGGTAACACAAAAAAATCATTAAACCCCCAAAAACTGGATTTACAATTTAATTTTCGACAGCATGTTAACAGCAGAGCCAAGACTTTGACAGGTTATTTTTTGATCAATTTAATAGTCTTTTTTAATCAACAACTTCGCATCATGCCATTAGTCGGCACAAGTAAATATCGGCCATAACACAGTAAAAATACAGAATTCACGGGTAATTAACGATAACATCGCCCTTAACATGCTCAAAACAACGAAGGTTTTGCCACTAATATTCGTCGTGTGTTTTTTAACCAGTAAAATAAGGGAAAATCCGTGCTAAAGAGCAAAATTGTAATAAACAGTAGATAATTAGCAAGAAGCTCAGGTATAGTCAGTATTTTTTAATTACCAATTTTGGCGTGCGAACGACCTTAAATAACCCCCAGTGCTTTTCGGCTCAAGTTGATCAGGAGAGCCCTTTCACGGCTCTATGCTTCGCCCATTGGAAGCGGTTGCCCAGCCAGTCAGCCTAGGCTATGACCAACAAACCCTAGTCTAAACCAAAAAAAGTACTGATTTTAGTTAGTATGTGCACAGATGTTTGTTCTATTTTCTGATTTTTTGCTTGTTCATTTAATCTATCTTTAATCGAGTTGGTTTCAACTTCCCTTACCGCTAATATTTTTGATATTTTTTTGATGATGCTTGGTCGTTGCAAGATAACCTTTTGAAATTCATCTTTGTGCAGTCGATAACTATAAATATCACTAGTCGCGACAATCGTTGCGTTTCGTGGTGCTCCTGCCATCAATCCCATTTCACCAACAAATGTTGGTGACACTATGTCAGCAACTTTACTATTTTTGCCAGCAGACTCAACCCATACTTCGGCGGTTCCTGCTGTTAAAATATATAGCCAGTTTGCGCTATCATTCTGTTTCATGATATTTTCGCCTTTAGAGTACAGTACTAACTGAAGGCCATGAGCTAAAAGACTTCGTTCGTCTTGGTTTAATCCGCTTAAAAAATCTATCTGCTTCAACGCATCGATTCTTGCTAGTATATTTTTTTGCTGTTTTTGTGCCCGTCGTTGGCTATCATCATTGTCAATAAATAACTGAGCAGCAGGAATAGCTAAGGGAATATTTGCCCGTTGTAATGCAGCATATAAACGTTTTCTAATCAGAGAATTAGTTGGATCATCATCTTTTATTTCAGTTAACCAGTAGCGTATTGCATAGTGGGCATAACTTTCTCGGTTGTCACTAGAAAAATCAAGACAAACACAATTGGGTTTAGGGTGACTAGCAACATTCAATATCGCTGGCTCTGCTTGCATTGCTGTCTCAACAACGTCAATAACATGTGATGGATTAGTGCGAAAATCGACATTGAAATAAACCCACATTCTATGTTGAAGTGGTTCGCCAGCACGTTTACCTAGAATAATAATATTTCCCGCTAATAGTGTTGCATTGGGCACTATAAGGGTATCCCAATTTCTTGTTTCTATTACCGTGTGTCGCCATCTAATTTCTTGCACTCGGCCTTGCGTGCCATTTTCTAATTGGATCCAATCTCCTAACCTAATTGAACGATCAAGTTGTAAGGCAATTCCCCCAATAATATTACCTAAAGTCGCTTGTAATCCAATGGCCAATATTCCGGTTACTATGGCTGAAGTGGCGGCAATACTGGTGGCGTCAACGCCAAAATTACTGAGGGTGAGAACAAGGAGTACAATAATAGAAATAGCTAAGAATAAATCGCTAATAATAGAGGGTAACTGGTATCCTAGACGAGGAATGATCAATTTGAATAAGAGCAGTGAAAATAATTCAATCAGGGTTAACCAAGCCGTTAAAAAAATAATATTACTGGCGGTCAGCTCCATTTGTGGCCACTGAAAAATAGTGGCCAGTTGAAACACCGTCACTGTAAATAAGTAGGTAAAACAAAAAAAGGCGACTCGTTTAATATGACTGTTATCACCCGGTGAAAATGTTCTTAATAAAACCGCTATAATTAGAAAACTAACGAGAATGATGCTTGCGGTTGCCCAAGTAGTTAGCGTCATTAAATTTCCTCTTTTAATTGATTACCGTTAATTACCTATGGTTATTAAAAACACTTCTAAAGCTAACATCAACAAGAGCGGTTATTTTTCCATATGCGTATAAACGCCATCCCATTTACCAGCAAACGTTTGTTGTTCTAAGGTACTTATACGTAATAAATATATTTGATATATTTTTCGTTCATCATAGTTGTTCAACAGTGCGGTAAAATCTTTTTTTGCTTGCTGCCAATTTTGCGACAAATAATGTTGATAAGCCGCTTTATAGGCGCTAATTTCGTCTTTAAAGCTTGGTGCCGATAATTGCTGCTCCGTTAAGGGTTCAAAAATAGTTATCGATTCATTTTTTCCTTTAACTTTAACGCAATCGATAAACCTAAAATGATGTTTAGGGCAATGGGTTTTGGTACTTGCACTAACCAGACATTCCACACCATAAAATTTAGTTAAGCTTTCTAACCTTGAACCTAAATTTACCGCATCACCAAGTACAGTGTAAGCACGACGGTACTCAGAGCCCATATCACCAACACTCATCTCGCCAGTATTTAAGCCAATACCAACATAAATTTGTGGCAAGCCAATTTGTTTAAATTCATCTCGCAATTTGGCGGTGATCTCTTGCATAGCTAACGCGGCATTTAATGCGTTTTGAGCATGTTCAGCATCATTAAGGGGAGCGCCCCAAAATGCCATAACCATATCGCCAACATACTTATCAATAGTGCCTTTGTGATCAAAAATACTCTTGGTGATGGGGTTGAAGTATTTGTTAAGTAAATTTTTAAGTTCAGAAGCTGATAATGATTCAGAAATACTGGTGAAACTTCGAATATCAGCAAACAGTACGGTCATTTCCTTCCGCTCACCATCAAGATTTACCGAATTAGGATCAGATAACATTTTATCTATGTGTGCCGGCGGAACATATTGATCAAAAATACCTTTGATCATTTTACGTTGACTGTTTTCTTTGAAAAACCCTAACCCTAAATTGTAGATGCCTACTAAGAAAATTAGCAATAAACTCGTGGTGATCATCAAACTTATATGGTGAATTTGCCATAACCAAAAATTAAACCACGTGGTTAAAATCATCAGTAAAATAACGGTTATAGTGAGCGACATTGGGCCAATAGCAGGAAATACCAGCACACAAAAAATGGTAAGTACCACAAGGATAATGGCCAATGCTGCTTCCCACCAATCAGGTTGGCGCGGTAATATTTGTGGATATAATAAACCTTCAAACACGTTGGCATGTACTTCGACCCCAGGATAACTTAATTCAACTGGGGTAGCTCGCAAGTCAGCTAACCCCACAGCGCTGGTACCAACAAACACCACAGCACCTTCTAATATCCCTGCAGCGATATTATTATGTAGCACATCAGTCGCCGATATATACGGATAGCTTTTACGTTTTCCTCTAAAAGGAATTAACACCCTACCCGCTGCGTCGGTTGGAATAAGCTCATTGCCCCATTTTATGCCCGCTATTTGTTTGACATTATTACCAATATCAACAAGTTCAAGTGTTATGGTATCGGTAAATGTGAGTAGCCTAACGGCTTCGAGTGCTAAGGAAGGATAAAATTTTCCTTGATGTTCTGCTATTAAAGCCGCCTTTCTGATAAAGCCATCTTGATCAGGAGTTGAATTAATAAAACCACTGCCTGCAGCTTGTGTTTGTAGAATATTTATATTGCTTTCATAATTAGTGAATGAAACTCGAATTAACTTACTGAAATCGACATTTTCACTGCCAGTGATAACACTTGCGGGTAAGTCACCTTTAGATATTTTGTTATCATCTTGAAACAACAGAGCCAATACTACATCAGTAGCCGTAATGCTTTTTGAAAGTATCAAATCAGCATCCAAAGCGCCCTTTATTTCAGCTAAATAGGGTGGCATTGCTATATTATTAGCGTGGAAATGGGCGGATATTTCATCAACAGGATTTCTTTCTGGCTCAGAAAATAAAATATCGAATGCGACAACAGCAACGCCGGCATTAGCTAAATTATTGACTAAGTCTGCAATTTTTTTACGTGACCAAGGCCAACGTCCTTCCGCGGCCAAGCTCTTTTCATCTATATCTATGATAATAATTGGCTGATCTGTGGTACGACGGTATTCTAAAGTCGCGCGCAATCGAATATCATAAAAAATACCATCAAAACGCGATAGTAATTGCTTAACATCGGGATGGGATGAAAATTGTAAAAAAATAACTAAGCAACTTAACAGCACACCTGACAAAATGGCATATCTATGATGCTTAATATAATCAAACACAGACGTTGATATGCTCTATAGTGGCAGACTCTTTAGTTGTTGTTTTAGTCTCGGTCATAATTATAATAGTCATAGTCATAGTCATGAAAAATATTCACAGTTGTATTGATTGGCCTTCTTTACTTAGAAAAGCGTTTACGGTGCAGTTAACTTTATCTATTTCACCTTGTAATTGCTCAAGTTCAACATCAGTTCTTTCTGGATCATGGCTATATATTGCCAGATTCTTAACCTTCGAATCTATTGCCAAGTTAAGGCACTCAGATATCCGTGAATGCCCCCAACCAAGCTTTAATGGTAGATCAGCGTCAAGGTATTGCCCGTCGTGTATCAATAAATCAACATTTTCTACAAAGGATTGCCACTGTGCTTTACTCACCTTGGCATTAGGTGCATTAAGTTCGTTGTCGCTCACATAAGCTATGGTTTTGTGGTCACACGAAATCAAAAATGACCTGCCACCATTAGGATGGTTAATGGGTTTGCTTAACACACTAAAGCCATTAATGTTGATCGGCTGTTGTGACCAGTTAGGGAATTTAAATTGAATATTGGCGGTCAGCATTTTGGCGAAAATAGGTGAATAACTGCCGCGCATTTGTTCGACAATAGCCCTTGGCTCATCTGGCTCGGTAACCGATGAGTAAATATTAATGTTTCTTGCTTGTTGATAAATGGGTTTGAAAAAAGGAAAACCTTGAATATGATCGTAATGGTTATGAGTGATGAGCAAAAATATATCGTCATTATTGTTGATAAACTCATCACCTAATGCACGAATGCCAGTGCCAGCATCTAATATTAGTTTTCTGCCATCATCAGACTCAACTAAGACACACGCAGTATTACCTCCATATTTAACGGTGTTTTTACCGGGTGCAGGACATGATCCTCTGGTGCCATAAAAGCTCACTCTCATAATAACTCTCAGCTTTATAAATTATGATGGAATTTCAACATGGACACTTTCTGTTGAAGTGCTTTAAACACTGTCTTCGCAACTTGTCAAATTAATAACCGTTAGTAAATAGAGACTAAAATCAACCAGCGATTTTATCCTAGCCTTCATTTAACTGGTCGTTATTTATGGTTTAACCTGAAACGAGCCATCGACACTCAATCTATCACTAGCTCTATCGTTTTCCTCATACAACTCGAACGTTCCAGACACAGCATCTAAGCCAAGAAAATCGACAAAGCCTGCAGTTATATTACCTTCAACTAGATTATTACCATGGCTCGCGAACGTTATATCAACGTCCAAAAATACATTTTCATCGGTAATATTCATATTGCCACTAAAGGCTGCATTCCACAGATCAGCATCCCTATCATCATTAAACGACAATTGGCCGTTAAAAATACGTCCACTTTCAAAATCGATGGTCATACCCGCGGAGAAGTTAGAAAGGCTATAAGTTGATGTTACTGCCGCATTGGCATACTCGATAACACCTTGTTTAGCTGCTACAAGTTCATAAATATTTTCAGGTTCAAGCGAATTAAGTTCATCGTACCTGACAAACTCAGTAGAATTTTGCTCTAACGCGGTAATAATTAACGCGGTATTTATTTCTAAACGCGTTAACGGGATATTTCCAATAGCTGGTGTTATGGCATTATCGGTATTTAAAAATTTTGAAATTTCTGTTATCTTTGTACTCATACCCTTGTTGAAAATTTCTGGTGGCTCAACATAAGAAGTAATAACCCCACTGTTATCGATACTTGCATAGGAAAAACTTTCCCCTTTACCAAGTGATAGCGTTTCACCTGTTTGCCCACCAATATTTATCAATACGTCAATAGCGCCATCCCAAACAGCAAACCACACCATGGCATTAATCACTTCAACTTGATAATGCGTACCTCGAATACCAATACTGCCAACCGGTGTTTTTAGTTGATACTGACCACTGTCTGCTTTTATTGCCCCCGTGATAGAGCGTAAACCACCTTTAACTAAATCAAGTACCGCCGAATTTTTTTCATCACCGCTATTAAATTTATATTGTGAAATAATCAGCTCTGTATTCTCTTTCAAGGCGATAATACTGCCATCAATCATGCGCAATTGCGTTTTACTTGCTGCGCCTGTCGTTACAATATCGTTGGTAAACACCGTCGAACGTCGTTTTAGTGGGCGCTTTTCTTGATTATCTGTAGATAGTGCCTCGACCTTTCCCGTCGCGATCATTGTTTTACCTGCCTTTAATTCAGCTAACGAATGTGGCGTATAAAATAAAAATAATAAAGTGCTCAGCACAATTTTAACGTTAGGTGATATATTCATCAGAATGCATATTTCCAGGTGAGGTTCATATCAAGTCGATTATATTCAAATATTTTCATTGCTAATAATTGGCTATCGAGATCTTTGTCTTGAAAATTTAGTTGCAGCTGTATAATTTGGTCGTCAAAACCGCTATACAGTAGTTCGGTTGAGAGTGTGGCTAAAGATGAGTCGTTGTAAACATTAAACAAAGGATTTGGTTGCGCATATTTTTGTTGTTCATACCTAGCGATGGTACTACCACTAAGATTTCCCGAAATGACATAGCCGATGATGTAGGTAGCGCCAATAGATGTTTTATTATTATGCTTTAGCCTTTTTTTATTATGGTCTTTATATCCTGTGAGCATAAAGGTATGTTGAAATGTGTGGTAAAAACGATAAAAAGCATTCATTTGATAGCGGTTAAAATTCAAATCTTCATAGACAAAATGATCAACCTTGCTGATAAATCCATTCAAGCCAAATTGACTAGTCTTATCAATAGGCTTCTGCCAGCCAAAAGTGAACGAGTTTTCGGTGCGATATTTTTTCTTTGAAAACCACAGTGGCACTGTACTTAAACCTAGATACCAGGTCGAATAGTCAAGCATTTCATGTTGATATGTGACCGAAAAATTTAACATTCGACGGTTATATTCACTGTGTTTAGAATAACGTTTGTCGCGTGCATAAAAGTCAAATAATAATCGTTGATATTGACTTAACGGATACTGATAATTGGTATGATATTGCAATGAATAACTACTATCAGCAATCTCTTTCGAGGAATCAAATAATGGGATCAGCGTACCATCAGGTAAGGTAATGTCGTCTTGGCTGCTACCACTATTAATATTGCTATCAGAACCAATACTAAACGCGATGTCATTAGACCAAGTACGCCTGCTATCAACCAGTTGTTGGTTTACCCATTTTAACTGGTACTGAACCTTAGTTATTTGCGCTGGTGTTATCGACTTATTGATTGTTGCGCTTACTAACAGTGTTTCCAACTCAAAAACTGCTGCGGGTAAGTTACCCACTTTTTGATAACTTAATGCTAAGTAATAGCGACCATCAAATGATGAAGGCTCATTGATCAACACCCGTTCAAATGCAAAAACGGCTGCTTGATAACGTTCCGCGCCAAACGCGGCTAAGCCAGACAAAAAATCGTAAGTTAACTCACCCGCTAATTCAAATTCTAAAGATTTTGAATAATCATAGGCCTGAGTAAAGTTTTTTGCTAATAAGTATTCTTTTAGTTGCGTTAAATCCGACTCGTCACTCGCCAATACCGGCGAGTTAAATAAAAGAGCAATGGCCACAATAGTTATTTTTGTGATTCTTTTAGTCATTTATTATAGTCATCCTAAACAATAGTCATACTAAAATTTTTTTTATACTAAAATCAAACCTTACGCTGCATTTTAATTATAGTCACTAATCAAATTTTCACCTAAAGATATCATTTTTGTAGCGCCATCTTATTATTTATCTCGCGTAATTTTTCAGCAAATAATAGCGAGTTATATTTTTCATCATGGTTCACTATATCAAACAAGTCAGCTATATCTTGCTGATACCGTTTGCTAATACCAATATAATCAATGAGTAGGTCTATCGCCATAACGGCTTGTTCTGCCGCAATATAATCAGAAAATTCATCTTTACTGCCAATTGTTAATATTTTAGACAAGATTAACGAAGCAGATAACTTTCTTTGCGCGAGTGTTAGCTTGGTTATTGCTTCTTCAATGGTTTTAATATCAGCTAACAGCTTGGTGATCACTGTAGATAATTGTGCTTTATCATGTAAACTATTACGCATAACGCTTAGATGTTGATGCAATGGTGTCAATGCCTGAGTACTAGCAGCGATAGCAATCAACATTTTAAAATGGCCATCATTTAAGCGTACCGTCCCGGGTTTGGCGCCCTTGCCTTTAACCTCAGTCCATTTTAAATCAGACATAAGATGATGACAGGCATAACAATCAAATAATGATAATTCAGGAAACAAGGTATTGGTATTAACAAGTTTATCTTCAAGCGTATTGAGCGTTTGCCTATTGGCGGCAAGTTGTCCATAAATCCACGTGATATAGCTATCGCCAACCCATTTTTTACGCTTATAATCGGCATCAATCACATAATGTAACGGTTGTAATATGCCAAAGGTATCTAATTCAAATGATAATCTTGGATGCCCTGCTCCCATAATATCGTGCGTTGCTTGCTTGTCCTTATTACCCAAATGACACGACAAACAAAGTTTAGCGCGCTGCTGTGGTTGGTCGGTTGGATACAAACCATGCGCAATATTCGCTTGATGACTTTGCTTGGCATCAGTATGACTACTAATATAATGCTCTGCGCCACCATGACAAGATTCACAGCCAACGCCGTCACTGATTTGAAATTTTTTACTTTGATATTCAACAGCAACATTGTCACTATGACAATCCAAACAAACACCCGCGGTAGCCGCGTGATCTAGGCCAAGTTTATCGGCAATTTTTTTTGATTGAGCCGACAACAAGGTTTGGTAAGCTTGAGCATGGGCATCTTCACGACTCCAAATAATGTATTCATTTTGCAGTACATTACTGCCTGTTCGGCTAATTATTGAACCGTGACACATACTGGCCGCACAACTGGCGACGCCCATATGCATTTGTTGGTCATGTTGTGGTAACTCAGCAGCATGAAGGACAAACAGAGCAAGCACATTGGTAATGAACAATAAAAATAATCTCACACTTTTACTCCTTATGTTCAACTAAAGGTGCACTGACTTTGTTGATTGATTGTTTAACCGGGCCAAGTGCTGAACCTGATGCTGATTTAAAGGGGACAACTAAGACTGGTGTGGCAATGCCAAAATGTATGCCCCGGCCAACTGCGTCAATATTATCTTCGACAAACCATGGTTGTTGATTTTCATCAAGATATAACCCTTTCATATCCTGTTCGGTTAATGGCCCTGAGCCTAACCGACTAAAGACAGCAATTTGACCACCGGTTTCATCAACCGCTCTGTCTCTTTCTAACCCTCTCGATAATGATAACGCTTTTGAACTAGTTGGGTACCAAGCAATCATTTCTGGTTTGGGATCCGGACTAAAGCCATAGAAACGCGGTTGTGTTGCCGGTGAGGTTAATTGAATAACTTTAAGTCCAGCGTCACCATCCGCAATATATGCATATAATGAGGCATTGGTTGAAGCAACTATCACATCTTGTGCATCCTTTAATGCACCTTCGGCATTAAACATTTGATAGATTTTCATCGCTTGTGGATTAGTCACATCCACTATGGCCAAGCCGTCTTGTCCTGCTGCAACATAAGCAAAGGTTCTAGCAACAAATACCCTATTTGCCTGTTTAAGCGTGATAACGTTATTAGCAACAACAAAGGCTTTTTCAGGTGCAGTTATATCAACGGTTTTTAAGCCATCATCGTCAGTAACAAATAAATACCTAAATTGCTGAGCAACTGAATGTCCATTATTTAACGCTACGGTTGTTAAGTGCTTAGGTTGTAGTGGCTTATCTAAATCAAGCACAACTAAGCCAGCATCGGCAATAATATAAACGTATCGACCACCAACCGTTAAATGGCGAGCGCCTTGAAGAATATTATCCTTATTCCAGGTCAGTGCTCTGGTTAGAAAATTATTACGCGGCTCACCATCTGCCAAGGTATCAATATTGGTTAAAATCAGCCCTTCTTGTGCATCCGTGATCAACGCGTAATTATAAATGGGATGGGTCGGTTTTTCTTGGTTAGTGACTCGCATCAAATCACCTTGGTTACGCTCAGGAGCTACCGGTTGTGTGGTGACTAATGAAACACAGGTTGCATTGGCACTTTTAATGGTGGTGTCTTGGCCTAAGACAGACGCGGGCGCGGTTATAATACGTTGACTAACACCTTTGTTAGCAATTGAAGCAACATCATAAACAACCATACCGTCGGTACCTGCCGCGGCATATAAATATTCACCGCGTAATTGCATACAATTAATTTGACCGGCACTGTGGTTATAGCCAACATCAAGTTCTTTATCGTTGTTAAGGTGTTGTTGATAAAAATCTGGGTAGACATATTTCTGCAAATAACTACCCTTCACCGCCTGTGGCTCTTCCCATTCAGTCACTTGCACCGCTTCTACCGTTTCACTGCCGCCAACATAAGCATGATAGCCAATAAAATCGATAAAATCGGTTCCTAGACCTAAGGTTTGAGTGAAGATCGCATTGTTATCACCGTCTTTCGATAAATGACAATCGCTACACACCCTAGTTTCCTCTTTTCTAACAGTATGAGCAAAATGTGGATTCATCGCTTGAGAACTATAGCCACTGGCTGAAATAGGCGGCTGTTGCACATAGATTTTTTCACGATTTGAGTTAGTCGATGATAATACTAGCGCAGAGCTTGAGCGGATGGGGGCAATTTTACCGCCATTAATTTTACCTCTTCGCCCTAACATAAAAATTTGGTCTCGAACCACTTGTGGATTATAACTGGCGTAATTTCTAGATTCACCACCTTCATAGTGTTTATTTTCGGTTTTCCAATTCGCTTCTATTGGCAAATGACAGCCGCCACAACTGGTTGTCCACGATTGATGACATGAATAACATTCCATTTTCTCATTACTGTGTGCTAATTTTTCCGGTGTTACCTCAATACCCCAATGCTGGTTAGTTGGGTCTTTAGCCATCATTTTCGAGCGCGCTGCTTTGGCGTTATATTCTTTATTGGCCGGGTTAACTACATCTTTTAATAAACTGAGTTTCCACTCCAAATCAGGCCATAGCAGACTGCGCTGATATAAACCGTCATTTTTCCACTGAAATCTTTTTTGTCCATCAGGATTACGAATTAACGATAAATCAGTTCCTCCCAGCGGCGCAGCAGGTCCCGATGTTTTTAATGATGGGTACTTGGTTACTGTGCCATGGCAGTCAACACAATCGATTTCTACCGCACCCGCAACTTCACCATAAACATGACCATTACCGTGATTGTCTTGTGAATAATGACAATCGACACAATGCATACCAACGTCTAAATGCACTGATGACATATGCACGCTTTTATCAAATTTTTTCGGGTCCTTTGGATCTATAATTTCATTTTCTTTATCAAGTAAATTACCCTTTCGATCTTTTTTGAATACGGCTCTAAAATTCCAACCGTGACCATGATAATCAGCAAATTGGGTATCGTTCATCTCATCATTTTTACTCCACACAGCACGTAAAAAATCTTGCTCAGACCACAACCCTCGCACGGCTGCACCTTCAGGATTATTCTTCATGATGTTAAATTTTTCATCATCACTTGGATAGCGCTGTTTTTTAGGAAACATTGCCGGTGCGTCAGCTTCATAATCCCACATGGTATAACCCAAAAAGGTATTAACAAACATATTCGGCTGATGCATATGACATGACATACATTGTGAGGTGGGGATCGAGCGCGTAAACACATGTTTTAACGGGTGGCCATCTTCTTTTTTAGTAATGGTTGGATCAACGGTTTGTGTCTGACCACTATTGCCAAACTGGGCATAGGGTCCCGAGTGCCGTGGCTCTCTGTCATTCGCATAAACCACATGACATGAACCACAACCAGAGGTTCGAAAATCGCCGGGATTATCATTAGTACCTAAAAACCACATCAAGGGATCATTTAAGCGGGTTTTATGGACATTAAGTAATGGCACAGATATACGTGCACCCGTACCTGGTCCGCGGTTAGATTGTTTGATATCGGGCCTACCCGGCTCTTCTATCCGTTGTAACATACCCAAAGAATTCGGTAATGCTGTTTCTGGGAACTGATTTGAGATATTGCGACCACCACGTTCAAACACTCTAAAAATATCGCCTGGTGCCACAGTTTCCCATGCAGGCAAAGGATATAAAATAGGTAAAACGCCATGTTGTTTGGTTGCTAATGAAAAATTTTCCAGTGGTGGGCCCGCAATGGCTGTCGGTTTACCTTCGCGAGTATAAGCCTCTCCTAAGATATAATTTTTAAAGGGCAAAATATTATTAGCATAAGAAGCGGCACCAAATAACATAGCACCTGTCGCCATAAGACTACGTTTCGCCGCCTGTACCGTTGATAAATGACAGGCACCGCAAGATTCTTCAGCAACACGTAAATCAGATGGATTGACAAAACGCACATATTCCGGCGACTCACGATTAAGCAAGGTATAACTAATTTGAGGATTTGCGCTAGCGGGAAAATTCCAATCAGCTGGATAGCTAGGTAAAACATGTGCTTTAGTTAACCTGGCTAAATATATCGCATCTGCTTTGTTAGCTTTTAAAGGTTTAACAATGGTGGCATTACCACCATGACAATCGGTGCACCCTAATATAACACCGGGACTTTCATGCATAGTAAGCGTATCAGTTTCGGTATGACAACTTAAACAGCCGGTACTTTTCACCAAGGCTTGCTCAGGTGTTTGATACTTTGGTGCCGGAGGGGTGAAACTATACTTTAGGGTGACTTTATCAGCTATATCCGAGGTAAAAGCGCTGACCGAGATAAAATTTAACAGCACCCACAGACCGATGGCAAAGAGACAAACTAGCGGTGATTTTTTAATTTTTATCTTACTATTCATAATATTCTTAATATGTCAGGATAATGTTAGCCAGAATAGAATATGGCTGCGAATAATCGCTACCATATAGCTGATCAAATGCTGAACCAGAAAGGAGAGTTGCCGCCGATAATCTAACCACAATATTTTGTGACTGATATGGTCGCCAAATAAGTGCAGCAGACAGATCCTGTCCTAAATTTTTAGCTATTGCACCTTGTTGTCTTAAGCTTTCTAAGACACTGGTATCGTCAAACCATAACAGATTTAAATTCATCGACACGCGCAGCTCTGGCAAAATATCAGCGTCAAAACCAAAGCCAATTAAGCGTAAACCTGGGTTAATAAAGTTTGATTGACCTTGCTCTTTACTTGACCGTAAAGATGGTAAAATACCATTCCGTCCCGATAAGGCAACACCGCCACCACCAATCAAAGGAATGTTTTGTCGAATAAAAAAACTGGTATCTGCGCCAGCAAATTGTGGATTTTCAAAAATGGCATCAAAGCCCTTGGCAACGCTATCAAATGGGTCATCATCACCTGAAGCCAACAAAAATGATAATTTAGGACGGAGCCAGTCGATATCAAACGAAAGTTCTACCGCGAAAAAGTAGGCACTGACTTGGTCTTTAGTATGACGAAATCGAGTATTAGTCTGTTCCCCTATCGCATAATAAGCTGAGCCCGTTACATTCAATCGACTGAAATGGCCATCACCACTATAGCCTAAATAAGTGACATCATAATCACGAGAGAAGCGCTCTTCAAACAGTGATGCTGGCCGCGCAATAAAGCCATTTTCATCAAATTTAATTTGTCCTTTTTCACGATTGCGATTGTAAGTAACACTCGCCTGCGAGACAAAGCCTAATACTGGAAAATCTTGCCAATATAAATTGGCGATAAATACATCGTCATTTCTGGGACGTTGAGAAATATCATTTAAACCACTATTAGTATCTTTTTCTAAGCGTTTAAACCAGGCAATATTATATTGAAAAACATTGTTACTTCGATTGCCAAACAAGCGGATACCTAATTGAGAGTCTTGAAAGAGAAAACCTCTAAAATCTGATGAAAAGGGCTGAATACCAACACGTAGACTATCAAAATCAAACCGATTAGAGACATTACGTAAATGCTTATCGACAAAAGCTGCTTGAATACCGAAAAATCGACCGGTTCGCTTAGTACCGTCATCGCTACCAATACTGGGATCAATATTCACTAAGCCACGCTCTTCAAAACTCAGCTGATTGAAATTAAAAACTGTGGTCAGTCTAAATTCATAATCTGGCGGACGAAATACCGTATCACCCTGATAAATGACCTGTTCTACAATAAAACTTTGGCTGAATAGCTTGCCATTCCCTGAGCCGATGGACTCTAAAGAACCCGCATGAGTGGTGGTGGCGTTACCAACGGGTACCGGGAAATTACGTTGTTCAATAATAGTGTCCGAAATGGCAATTAAGTTATAAAACCAATCATTGCCCCAAACAGGTAGATCACCTTTTAGCGGGTTGTGTCCGTTATAGGGATCCCATAGCTTAGTTTCAATGCCTATTGCTTCAATAATACGCCAGCGATCAGGCACCACAGGTCCTAATAAAATAGTATCATGCCATGGCGTTAAGCTTTTTTCATCGTTACATGGGCTTAATTTATATTCATCAATGGGGTGACCCGGGCGTTGCCGATTCGCTTTTACCACACCTTCACCACAAATTAAATGTGCTGGCACTATCGCAGTCGGCGCTTCTTTAACATTTTCTGCCGCTATCGTCATCGAAAGCGACATCATTGCTGCTAGCACGACCACAAAACATTTATATACCATTACAAACTTCCGTTTCGGTAGTATTGATAAAAGGGGCTTGTGGACAGTTGACAAAACGTAACCTTATCGATTGATTAGGTATATCAATCTTATCAGCACGTATTAATACCGGGGCATTATTCAAACCACTTGCCAAGGCTGATCCCGCTTGATGAAGGGCAAGAAATGAAATCATATCATCTTGATCAATACCATCACCCGAGACCCCAATACCACCGATTAGAATATTCCCTCGATAAATAGGCACACTGCCTGGAAATATTTGCAGACCATTTGCTAGCCCAGCTATTTTAGCATTATTAGTAAAGGCATCATTTGTTGAAAAACCGGTATTACCGGTACAATTAGTATCCACATCCGGCGCGGCGCCAAGTACAAAGGCAACATGCTGGATCAGCGCGTTGTAAATCAAATCAGATTGCAAGCCAACATTGAACACGCTCCACTGCCCTTGCGGCTTACTTAATGGCCCAGGTGGACCGGTAATAGGCCCATCGGGGAAAGTGGGTCTGGATAAATTACCACCGGCTCGATCAGAAAATGCGCTAAACGGTCCATCAGTTTCTAAGGCTTTAGCTACCCCTAAAAACCATTGTAGACTAGCAACATAATCGGCAAATTCAGGCACTGGCGAGTTTAATAAAGCAATGCCTGCGCTTATGTCAACTGGCTCTGCTAGTGCAGCTAGATATAAGGGTGCTGGTAATGCTCGCAATAAATCGGCCGGTGCATTGGTTAGTTTACCCGTACCAGAGAAAAAAGCGGCGGTTCTAGCTTTTTGCAGCGAGACATCTGCGCCAAACACTGGCGCATCACGGGTTCTAGCCATCCCGACAATAGCGCCATTACTGTCAACTACCGCCACTGAAACTCGGGCTTGAGTGCCATTGGGCTGGCGAATTTGTGCCCGACTTTTATTTGCAATCGCAAGCGCTTGATTAAGTAGCTCTTGTACTTCTATTTTGGTTAATTGATTACTTACGTCACCATTGGGTTGATCGCTCGCATCACTAGCAGGAAAACGGTTGCTGTTCTGTGCATCAGCAAAAATGAACGCATCCAAATCTATGCCCTCAGCGTCTTTAAATATGCTTGGATCCGCCGGAATAATACCTGAACCCTGTTGACCAAAGGCAATGCCGGTTAACACCACACGATTAGGATCACCTGAGCTATTAATATCGCTTTCACCGCCGTCATAATAACCTGGTACAGCAACTAAACTGCCAATAACATTATTAATACTGTTAAATTCAACTAACGATTGGCTCAGTAAATCAGTAATAAATGCATCACTAAAGCGCGCCGTTTTACCGGCAATAGTGATCACGTCGGCTCGTCGAGTGATGGGCGCAGCGAAACCAACCGAACCGGCTAAGGCGATTAACTCATCGTTATCCCGATCAAAACCGCTAATATTTTTATCTAAGCCATAAATTTTGTCAGCAATCACCCCAATAGCGCCAACAGGTGTACCGAATTTGTATAAAGGAAAACCGCCCGGATCGGCAGACAAACCTAAGGGTGAACGCAGTGGACCAACACCTGGAGAAGCTAAGGGACTAAAACGTAAGTTAAAATCACTACAAGCAAGCTGACTAAATTGCACGCCAAACAATGGCCCTGAAGGAGCATTATTTTCACCGGGATTAAAGTTTTTTTGAATAATTTGGCTGGCGGTGCGGGTGCTAAAGGCATTCCCTTCTGATGAAAGGTAACTGGCGGTGATTGCCTTTGAAATAGCTACCATAGTATCAGGAATAATATTTACGTTTTCTAAACCGCCGACAACCTTGGCTAACAAGGTACCAGCGGTAGAACTAATAGTGATTAGTTTTTCAGCATTGTTCATTCTAAACACCGCTAACACATTACCCACTCTATCAGTAACGGCTATAGTGGCGTTAAGTTGCCTTGCTTGTGCTTCCTCAACAGCTTGACTAATTACTTGTTCAACATCAGCTTTAGTTAAAAATGAAGCTGATGACGCACAAAAGCCAATACAGCCATTAGCGCTGCTATTTTCGCTTTGGCTTCCATGTACAGCGGTAATTTCTTTCGAATTATCGGTGTCACCGCCACAACCACTTAAGCACAGCAGGTTAAGCCAAAGTAATGAATAAAATTTACTCTTCATAGTTTTTTGCCTTTATTATCACCTTGCTAAAAGGGGTTACTTTTTTATAACTTGAATTATGACTCAAGTTATAACCAACTAAAGCATGGGTGTTAGTATTATGAAAGTCATGGCAATCGATACACGTATTAGGGATTAAATTATGACTTTTTTCACCCCCGTGGCATTGCTGGCAATTATCAATATTCGGCATTAATATATCTGAACTGACTTTAGATGACGCGGCTTTATGGCAACTCTTACACTCCCTACTTTGGTGAGCATTGTGAGTGAAATTAGCGAATGGCAACCACTGTTTGGTTAACCTAACTGGCTGAACTTGCCAGGGTAATTCAGTATCGTCATTTTTAGTGACCACATGACACACTTCACACGATTGCCGTTCAAAGATATCACTAGCAGCAACGTAAGCTCTACTTTCCGCCCAGACTAACGCATCAGTTCTAATTGTTTGTTTAGTTAAGTTTTTAATTGACGCTATGGTTTGTTCATTTAGTGAATATTGGAAGTCTTTACGCAATTTCTGCTCTCGCCCTGGCCTTCTTGCTGGTCGAATGGTAAATAAATCACCCGCTTTGACCCTAACATTATCATCTGGATCTTGGTTTAAATTTTGATATATATACCTGAAAGCGTAGTATTCTCGCATCATCATCAGCACATCAGCGGGTGAGCCATGGGGCACTACCCTAGTAGGATCATCTACATCAAAGGTTAATTGGTGGCAACTTTGACAATTTTTTTCCATCGTGATCGGCTGCATTGCACCGCCATTAACTTCGGATACATGACAGTCACTACAAACAAGTTTTATCTCGCCGGTAGTAGATTTTATTCCTTGGGGATCCAGATGAAGCTGATGAGAAAACTTCAAATTTGACTGCTCTGTCAGTTGGCTATCTTTTAACGCTAGACGCTTAGCTTGCCAGTCAATTATTTTTTTATCTTTGCTTAGCGCGGTTAATACGCTCACCTTGAATGCCGGATGGGCATGCTCAAAATCAGTGGCGCTAGCAAATACACTATTATTAGACCGATTTTTTATCGGTTCTCTATGACAATCAACACAGAGCTGTTGCGAATAGCGACTCAGTGTTTGTTGTGGATTGTGTTCTTTATGGCAACTGGTGCATTGCCTGACTTCGTTAACCGATGTTGATAACTCAATATCATTGATATGAGGTTTAATCGTATTATGACAAGACTGACAAGCTTGATTGGTTGTTGGTATAAACGCAGTAGTGTGGCACATAGCACAATCGTTACCGATAAATTTGTGCGCTTTAATTAAATCACCGGCTAACCACTGGCTATCATCGGGTAATGGACTTTGTCGCAATGCCTCCATCCATAATGGGTTAATAACGCCATAGATAGGTAATAATAAACCCAGTAGTAATATCGACAAAAACAATGTCCAACTCCAACTGCGCTTACTCAAGGTTAAATCGCTAAAGCTTAATTCGTATCGTTGTTGCAGTGGCGTTTGTTCAATTAAGTTAACACTAACGAGTACAACAAAATCATAATTTGACTGTGCCGGTAATAACGAGATTTTATGGCCAGAAATTTCAATCTCTTCGCCTAGTTTTAATGAGCACTTTTTAACCGCCTGGCTGTCTTTAATAACATATTTACCCGCAGCGGCCACAACTTTACCACCACTTTCTTGTATAAAGATTTTGGCATGGGCTAATGCGACTTTAGGATCGGCTAACAATATATCTTGATTGGTACCTCGTCCAATGCTTAATACGCTACTATCGAGTACAACTTGCTCAGTAACTTCACCTTGTCCCTGCTCTTTTACATATCGAATAAGCAACTTCATTGTAATTTCCTTATTACCTATAGATAAATATTGAGACAATATGGCTAATTAACGCGGCTAGCAAAGCAAATGAAATAGGAATATGAAGGTATAACCATAACTGTAAGTACGAATTATGTTTAATGTCTTGTCGTAATACTTTTAACGCTCTTTGCCTGCTGCCAAATAAATCAATAATTTTCTTTAGTCGAGTTGCTTGTAGTTGTTCTGTCACTCTAGCTAATTCAACCACTAATAAATTTATACAAGTCGCTTGATTTTCATTTGCTAACACTCTATCGTCAACCACCAAATTAGAGTTATCTTTAACGCTTAATAAGTTGACAAAACCACCTCCAAGCTCGGTCCTTTCAAGTGCACTATTAATCATTAAATTGAGCTTTTTGGATAAGTCTTTTGCCAACTTTAAAATTTGACGATCAAAATCTTCAATTGACTGAAAATACTCTTCGCTTGATATAGCCTTAAGGTTTTTTCTTTTTTTAACCGGTAAATAAACATAAACCCATGCCCCGTAAAAGCCACTAAAAATAGCAAAACACATTAACACATAAGCTAAAGTGTGAATGTTGACGCCAAATTGAAAACCAGTATGCAAGGTAGCTAAAACTAACAGTGCACTCCCTAAATAAATATGGGCGGATAACCAACCTTTAACGGTACCAAAGGTTGAAAAATAATCTCTTTTTCTGCGACCAAAGTACATTAAAAAAACAATCAATAAAGCGGAGACCGTGCCAATAGTATAGCCAAACCACGTACCGCCATTTTTAGGCTGACCGGGCTCGTGCCAAAAATAAGCAACTGAAAAAATAACACTTACCCAAAGCGCTATCTTCAAATAGTAATAATTTTGATAAGATAAAAAATTATCCATGTTATATGTTCACCACTTTAATGAAGTTTTCAGGGCTTACTCGTTTGGCGGCACCCGTAGGACATGCACGTACACAAGCAGCACCGCCAACAATGTCTTTACACATGTCGCACTTAACCGCTTTTTTGATATTGTCCCCTTGGCTAACTTTATTGTTTCCTGATTTTTTACCGGCATTAAAAAACATCCACTGCCAAAAGTTACTATTTTTTTCTTTAGGATAAGCCATTTGAATAACGCCATAAGGACAATTTCGTTCGCAATTGCCACAGCCAATACAACTATCATTAATATAGACTTCACCACCTAAACCACCACGATGGATAGCATCTGGAGGGCAGTCTTTCATGCAACTTGGATCTTCACAATGTCGACACGAAGTGGGCACATGAACATGGGCAAAGGTAGGTCCCGCTTTACGATTTAATCGGGAAGTGCCGCCATGTGTTGCTGCACATGCGGTTTCACAATTATCACAACCAACGCAAGTATCTTCATTAATCAATAAAACGTCGGTTGCCTCACCTAGGCCTTGTTGCATCAAGAATGATAAAATATCACCGGTATCGGTGTCATATTCAAGTTGGGTATTTTCTAAATGACGCTGTTGAACTTCAAGCTCCATTGTGGCGCGTAAAGTAGGTGACTTTGCCAGTAACTCATTAAACGATTCACTATCAATTGAAATAGTTTCTGTTTTAACTGTCGCTGTTATGGTGGCCGAGCGAACGGTGTTACCCAACAAGGCCATTTCTCCAATAACATTATTGGCGGCAACATAGGTCATCGGGATATTCTTATCACCAACCCTTTTGGAAACAGTAACTGAACCACTTCTGATCACATGTAAACAGTTCGCTTCATCGCCTTCGTTAAACAACACTTCATTAGCTGAGTATTGATGCAACTTTGCTTTTTTTACAATAGGCTGTAGTTGTTCAATCGCGACATTAGGTGCAAATTTCCCTTGGATGGTACGAAGAATAAAGGTTTCATCTAAGACCCGTTTTACGGCTTCAACAGAATTGATTAATTTAATCATAGTACGGCGTGGTGTTTCGATAACAATACAATCATCACCAGCAAGCACTGTGGCCGAGCGGCGGCGTCCCGATATCAAGCTCATTTCACCAAAAAAATTGCCTTGACCACTTGTTATCGAGCGAGCACCAATGTCAATAGCAACGTTACCTTGCAATATGGTGTAAAAAGTATTGCTGTAATCATTTTTTTTGAATATTTGTGTCTTAGCTGAAAAAATATGTACGGTACTATCTAGCATTAACTCTCTAAATACCAGCATTGACAATGGGGTAAAGACCGGTATTTTCGCTTGCATCATCGCTAAAATTTCATCAACCTCCTGGTCAAAAGGTAATTTTTCAAGCTTTGCTGCTAATAACGGATGGTCTGCCGGTTTTATATCATTACCAAGGATGTATTCGACCACTTCATAACCTTGGTTCATCGCTTGTTTTATCAGCGGGTAACCACCTAACGCACCAATAACATACATGCCCGGCACATTAGATTCATATTGACTAGATAACACCGGAATAGCGTTAGCGTCACTATTAGGAAATTCAATACCAAAAGACTCTACCAAGGCTCGTGGTGGTATTGCTCCTAGGCGAGCAATAATTCGATCAACGGCAACGGTAACTTCACCAGATGCTGTTTTGAATATAAAAGCGCCCGGTTTATCTTGCTGCGGCGTTAGAACAATACGATATGGATTAGTATTATAAAAACACTCGACCTCACCTTTATCGATCGCTGCGGTAATCAAATTTAAATTACCTTGTTTCGCTCTGGCGAACTCATCACGCCGGTTAATAAGGTAAACTTTATTGTTTTTGGCTAATACCACCGAATTTTCAATTGCCGCATCACCCGCGCCAACCACCACGATCGATTCATTTTTGTGATCATCAGGATTGTCGAGGCTGTACTGAACAAAATCTACATTGTCACCATCTACAGCAAGTTTTCTTGGATTACCTTGTACACCGATGCCTAAAATAACAAATTCAGTTTTTATCACATCACCATTAACCAGTGTAATGCTAAAATCTCCCTGTTGCCCTTTAATGCTAACAACCGCGGCATTATATTGAATATTAGTGCCATTCTCGCTAATACTGCGTTGCCACTGTTCTAGAATGATTTCTCTTTTTCCTGCTTCAAATGCAACGGGGCTACGTAAAGGTAAAATGGCTGGCTCAGCCATAACATGCTTACCTTTTTGGTATTTTTGAATGGTGTTCGCTATTTTGGGACTGGACTCTAATAAAAGATGAGAAATATCAAGTTCTGCGGCATGCGCAGCCGCACTAATTCCGCCAGGCCCGGCACCAATTACGACAATTTTATATTGTTGAGTCAATATGAAGCACCTTACGTTATTTGGGAAAATAAAAATCTTTAACCTTTAACAAAGTAATTTGTCCATAAATGCTACTAATATAGAATACTAATATGCATTTAATAAAATAATTTTCAAGTGAATAGCGCTAATAGTGACCGCCTAAGATTATGTGAGGGCATAATGCTATTCTTCATCGGTTACTTACCTATCGACTTAGTTTAGTCAACGTCAGGATTGATATTTGTCGCTTTAAGATAGCTCATTAAAAATAGATCACGGCCATGTTGCATCAGCGATAGTAACTAGCATAAGTAATAGCCGCTAATCGCGAGGTGTAGCACCTGATAGCATTACCTATACCACGACTCTGAATTCATTCTATACTAATAATTTAGCAGTTTACTCAATAAGCGCAACTCTGGCTAAGTTAAAGGAGAGAACAATGAGACACATTGTTATTAATGGCTCGCGATTATTTCGTTATACTTTGTTGTTTATCGTTTTTTCTTTATTACAGAGCATCTTTATGCTTATTTGGTTATCACCAACCGTAGCAAAAGCTTGGGATAAAGGCTTGGCGCTGTCAATGGCGGAGCTGCAAATATCAATGGAGCTGTCATTAACATTGCTGATATTTATTAGTTTTCCTGTGTTATTATTTCGCTTTCTGTATTTCTTTTCTAAGATGATCTATCGTGGTCGCAAAACTAATATTGCCATTCTTAATTTCCAAACGCTTTTTAACCCGCTCAACTTTTTATTTTTTCCTAGCTTGCTTAATTCCTTAGGCATTGATTACCGTAGGCGCTGTTTGATCTCATTAATTTTATTAGCGGCTCTTTACCTGGTCATGATTTTAATCATCAACTAGTAAAATGACAAAAATCGCGTAAGTAAATGTATGAAAATGACGGTGAAATGTTTCAAGCTAACAAGCAAAAATTTTTTGAGTTATTATCTCTTATTGCGATACAGTAAAAAATGACTCAAGGGTTAAGTTAACACCGCAATAGCAATGATATTATGGTGCAAAAAAACTGAGAGGTAACTTAGTTATCCATAATTGAAAAATGACATTCGCTTGCAACATCAAAAAATAACGTTCGACGCACAGTAAAACATATTAATTAGGTAAATTTCATAATGAACACACTAGCAAAAAATACCATTAATCTAATTGCCGATATTGGTGGTACTAACATTCGACTAGCACTTGCCGATAAGTCTTGTAAAACAAACTACAAAGAAATTGAAACTTATCGATGTGCTGACTTTGCCAACTTAATCGATATTATTGCGCTCTATATTGATAAAAAACAGCTAAATGGTCTAGTTATTAATGCCTGTTTAGCTATAGCCTGCCCTGTTGATAATGATTTGATTTCAATGACCAATTTACCGTGGCAGTTTTCACAAGCTGATTTAAAATCACAACTAAAGTTAAACAGTTTAACGCTAATTAATGATTACACCGCTATTGCTATGGCAATTCCATTATTAGACGATGAGCAAAAAGTTAAGATTGGTGGCGGAGAAATGGTTGCTAATAAACCTATCTCGGTATGTGGCCCTGGCACTGGACTAGGTGTTGCTAATTTAATACCTGTGTCTAAATCTGGAGTTAGTCAATGGCACTGTGTTAGTGGTGAAGGTGGTCATGTTGATTTCGCCCCCGTTGGCGAACAAGAAATCGCGGTATTACGTTACCTAAATACTATTAAAAAAAGGGTATCATACGAGCAATTGCTTTCTGGTTATGGTATTGAACAAATCTATCAAGCATTAGTTAATAAAGGTGATGGTGAACAACAGCCACACTTATCGGCGCAAGAAATTAGTAAACAGGGTATTGAGAATACTTGTCCTTTTTGTCATCAAACACTGTTGATTTTCTGCCAAACACTAGGTAGTTTTGCTGGCAATTTAGCCTTAATAATGAATAGCCAAGGTGGCGTTTATATTGCGGGTGGTATCGTGCCCCGTTTTATTGATTTCTTAAAAGAAAGTAAATTTAGAGAGCGCTTTGAAACTAAAGGCCGCTTATCAAATATTACCTTGCAGACTCCTACTTATGTTATTACTGAACAGCAACCTGGGCTATTAGGCGCAGCAGCTTATCTATTTCAGCAATAAGTCATTCGTAAAACTAGTGATAGCCAGTAAAAAGGCCATTTTTATTGTGGAATATACCATTATTTTAGCTGTTATTCCTTTAACATAAAGTTAAATTCAGGTTAAGGTTAATGTTAATGTTAATGTTAATGTTAATGTTAATCAAATATTTTTAAACATCAAAACCTAAAACCACTACCAGTAAATGCTAACGTGACACCTTCACGTTAGCTTTTTATTCTACCAATAATGCCAAAAACACAGATAACCAGATTTCCATGCCCGATTACACTCATAGCTTGATAAAGTAATCATAATACTCTTTATTATTTAACTTTTGCGCTAGATGCAAACCAAGTTCTCGCAATTGCGCTTTGTCTGAATAATTTAAAATCAGCACTTTAAGTTTATTTAACGCTTGTGCACTCTGTCCTGTTCCGTCCATTGCTAATACAAAGGTATAAGCATATTGACCATTGTCAGGAGATAACAACATTGCTTTTTCAAAAAAAACAACTGATTTGGAAAGGTTTTTCTGACGAACCAAATGTAAACCATAAGCATATTTAATGGCTGATGATTTAGGTAAGTTCTTCATCCCCTTAACTAAAACTGCTTCAGCTTGTTGCGGCTGTTGTTGAATTCGATAGACATCGGCTAAGTTGATAAAGCCTATTTCAAAGTATGGTTCAACTTTTATTGCTCCTTGAAAAGCTTTTTCTGCCGCTAACATGTTATTAGTTTCTATCGCTAAACTACCTTGGTTAGCTCTACCCTCACCGCGCCAGCTGCTGATATCATTGCCGTTAAATAACTCAGAAAATGCATCATTAAAAGCTTGTTGATCGTTAGCATTAACCTTACTTGTTACTAAGCTTCTTGCTGCAGCTACACGAACGGCCTTGTATTTATCCGTTAATAACGGGCTAAGATGCAAAACTCTTGTTGCTGGCGTAAGTAATAGCGCAGCATTTGCAGCACTGAGCCTAAGTAAACTTTCTTGATGTTCTAAATAGGGTTTTAAGAGCTCAATAGTAATTATTTGTGTGGTGAAACTAAGCATTTGTAGTGCGCTAGCTCGGCTAATAACATCAAGTTTAGTATCTGCAATAATACTTAAGTGATCTTCGAGCTTAATTGCTTGGCCATTATTTAATGCCATTAGATACTGTTTGCTCTTTAATAATTTTTTTGGCTTACCATGCCATTTTTCTAAGTTTTCACTCGCCCACTGGTTGCTTTTATCTTGATGACACTGGGTACAAGCATTGGGTGTGGAAAATTTTAATGATAAGTCTGGTCTTGGAATTTTAAAGCTGTGGTCGCGTCTGTCGTCTACACCCATGTATCTTTTAGTTGGCATATGACAGTTAACACATTGGGCTCCAGTAGAAGTTTCTTGATGTTGGTGGTGAGATTTTACGTTGTATACTTCACTGCCATGACACTGCAAGCATAATCCATTGCCTTCAATTTTCAATTTCATCGTGTGCTTATCATGACAATCTAAACAATTCACTCCTTTACCATACATTTTGCTTTGTAAAAAAGAGCCATAAACATACACTTCTTCTTTTATTTGCCCATCGACAAAATATGTTGGCGCTGAAGGTAACTGAGGCATAAACTGATCTAAAAATGGCATATTAGCGGTAATACCATCCGTTAAAGGCGAACGTAACGCATGACAGGAAAAGCAGTTATCCATAAAGCTATTATCACGTTTTTCACCTTGCCAATGGGCAGTTTTATCCTTAACACCACGTAACCATTGCCCGGTTGGATGTTGAGCTGAGGTTATATCATTAGCGATATTTCGAGGTGTACTTGGCTGTCCATGTTCAGACATATCGCCATGACAAGACAAACAACCTACGTTGATATTATCAAAATTTGTCTTAAAGCTATTATTATCAGCATTGTAGTTTCTTTTTAGGCCATCAGAATGACAGTCGGCGCACATGCCATTCCAATTTTGTAACGGTTGTCGCCAATGTAGCCTGTCTTCGGGTCTTATTTCTTCATGACTGTAGTTATGATACCAACGTTGGCCGCCATCCGTTTTTGCTCTCGCATCCCAAGCAAAGGGTAATACTTGTAGCTTACCGTTTTCAGTTTCAACTAAATATTGCTGTAAGGGGAAATGACCAAAGGTATACTTTATTGGATAGTTATCCATATTGTCGTCATAAGATATTGTCACCTGATACTGATTATCTTTGATAAAAAAATAAGCTTTTTGGCCATAATGTTCAACATTAACATTATTGAAATTAGCTAATACTGAGTTTTTATTTGGTAAAGCCATCGCTTTGGCATGATCCGAGTTTTGCCACGCTTGCACTGCACTACTATGGCAATTGATACATGTCTGTTCAGTTTTAGCTACCACGAGCGTATTGTTAGCAAAACTGTTACCCGCGAAATAAAGTATCAAGCTAGTAAGTAAGGCTAATATCACATATTTATTTTTCATCACAATTGAGTTCTCTGCTACTTTGCTCAGTATAACGTTCTTCAACATTTTCTTATACTTAGGTTTATCTAATAATACAGCCAACTCATCCCATACTCCATCATTCGAAGGGATAACCATTAGTTATTAGTTATTAGTTATTAGTTATTAGTTATTAGTTATTAGTTATTAGTTTCAGTATATATACCCGTGCCACTTAAAGATGCATGATTCAACTGGAATTAGAAACGCCTTTAGGCAAGGCATTGATTGAAGAGGATGGTTATTCAGGAGAATATCTCCTGCATTCCCTAATAAGATACATCCATGTAGCGCCCTTGGGAGCTTGTCAGGAAAGTGATAACGTCACAAATTTTGCTTGTTCTAACATCGCTGACATAGCTCTGAATTGACTCATTCATTATTTTATTTGGTATAACTACTTAATAAATTCATTTTTACTTCAAAAAATGTCTAATAAAAACAGTAAACCGACAGGATATTTATCTACCTGCCGGCTAAGTACATTAAACTATTAGAATGAAGCAGCAATCGACAATTGATAACGACGACCAGTTTGTGCGTAATCTCTTAATAATTCTGGAGAAATCGCATACTTCTCTGAAACTTCACCGGTTAAATTAACGCCTTCGAATCTTAGCACTATATTATCCGTTAAATTATAACTGGTGGTAAAATCAAACTGGCCATATTCCTTAGTAAAAATAGGGTTAGAGCCTACACCCGAAACTTTAGATAAGAACTCACTACGGTAGTTGTATGAAACACGGGCACTCCATAAATTCGTTTCATTTTCTCCAGTTAATAACATTATCTCTTATCTGGGGTAGTTGGATCCATTAAACCATGTCATTTTTTGATGGTAACTTTTATCAATAAGTCGATCAGTATGACTGGCAACAACACCAAAGCGGTCATTGGCTTTTTTTAAAAAATCCAGATGAAATAAAGCATTACTTCTACCATACATTCGCCCCAAACCGACTTAGAGACTATAAGTTTGTAATCAAACTCATTATGCGACTAAAGATACAGCATAATTTAAGCAAAAACTCAGCACTTCTTAAGCTTCATCTGATACCTTAAGAAATACTTTATTAATTATCGAGATTAGTATTGAAAATATTAATTATTGAAGATTCAACTTCGCTAAGAAGAAGCCTGAAAATAGGGCTGTCAAATCTAGGTTTTACTGTAGATGATACAGGTGATGGCTCAGAAGGATTAAGTATGGCATTAGCTGGTGATTATTCACTTCTCATACTTGATTTGATGCTCCCTTCAGTTGATGGTACTGCAATATTAAAAGCTATCAGAAAAGCGAATAAAGATATTAGAGTATTAATACTCTCAGCACGCGACCTCACTGAAGATAAAATAGAAGGCTTATTAAATGGCGCTGATGACTATTTAACAAAACCATTTTCATTCGATGAGCTTCATGTACGCTTACTTTGTTTAATGCGAAGAGGCACCTTAAATGTCAATGACAGTAAAATTAATATTGGACAATTTTCGTTAGACCTTCATTTAAAACAATTACTATGCAATGGTATTGATGCAAATTTAACACCTAATGAATATAAATTGGTTGAATGCCTATTTACTAATCAAGGTAAAGTCATTTCACCGGAGAAGTTGAGTGAATACTTAGCAGGTCAATATGATGCTATAGCGAAAAATTCAATTGAGGCTCATCTATCAACAGCTCGAAAAAAAGTTAGGGATATAGGGCATGATTTACCAATAAAAACCAAACGTGGCTTCGGCTACTTTGTTAATAGCTGCAAATGAGTTCTATTAAAAAAAAATTAAGTCGATATATATCAATATCTATCTCTATCTTATTAGTATCCATATTTTTAATAACTGATATCAGTGTTGATACTTGGATCAGTAATGAATTTGATCGAGCAATGATTAATAAAGCTGGTTTGCTAGAGACGTTAATCAGTGAAAGCCCTGATGAAGTAGACTTTGATTTTGCGGATGAGTTTATGCCAGAATTTTCAGGTATAAACTCACCCGAATACTTTCAATTATGGCGTGATAACAAAGTCTTTGAGCGCTCAAAAACACTCAATCTTTTTACGAACAATAAACTACCTAAATTAGATATAGCACTTAACGAATCATCGATAACTAACATTACTTTACCTGACGGACGTTCTGGTAGGATGTATTTCACAAAATTCAAACCACAAGTCGATAGCGCGGTTAGGGAAGAGTACGATATAACAAAAGAAGAGTTTGCAAAAACTCAAAAGCTGATGGAGTTAGCCTATGCGACTAGCAACGAAGGCTTAAATCAGATCCTTTGGTTTGTAGACATAATTTTTATATTTACTTCAATTATTGCTGTTGTCGCAGTAAGAATAATTGTTTTTAATGTCGTTGAACGTGGTTTAAAGCCACTTGATAAACTAAATACAGAACTAAAACAGATCAATTTTAATTCTGAAGTCAGTGAAATATCAACAAGTAACCTACCCGAAGAACTCATCGCTATAGCAGAGGGTATTAATCATTTTATCAATGAAAATAAAACGCTTTATTCAAGAGAAAAAAGAATCACATCTGATATTGCTCATGAGTTAAAAACGCCTATAACAGAATTACTAAATTTAACTGAAGTATCTATAAAATTTCCCAATGAAAAACAATTAACAGAAAACTTTAAGAGTGATGTGCTTGCTATTACAGAACGTTTAAGAAATATAGTAAATGGCATACTTTTACTGCAAAAAAGTACATGCCAGTCTGAGTTAGAAAAAAAGGAAGTGAATTTTTATACGTTACTAAACTCGATAATTAAATCAGAAAATAAAACCAACAGAGATGTGATTATTAACTTTAATAACCAATGTAAGAATATTAAAACCAATGAATTTGCTTTCACTACGGTGCTTACGAATCTTGTCAATAATGCCCTCTACTATAGTTCAGATATAACCCCCGTAGTTATTGTTGTTGAACCTTACTCAAATACTAAGAAAATAATATTTAAAATATCCAATATCAGCAGGTTTGAGTATTCTGAGGACGATCTAGATCTTTTTTTTGAGCCTTTATGGCAAAAAGATTCATCAAGAACATCGGAAGAAAGGTATGGGCTAGGTTTAGCCATCGTTCAATCTTACAGTGAAAAAATTGGCGCATCTTTAACAGTAGCCATAGAACCTGATCAAAAAATCACGTTTACTATCATTTTATGAGCAAGCATCATTAAAAATGTAGGTAGAGCTAATATTGGTGGCCTTTGTATTATACCAAATCCAATAAGTTTATTCCCTACTCAGGGTTTTATTTAGGGGACAAGAACAAATAAAAAATCATTAATTTCTCAGTTTAATCTAGGGTAATTATCAGGTTACGCTAAGCCTATCTTAAGTTTATTTTTTTAATATAGAAGCACTTATCTACAGGTGTTTTTATGAAATTAATTCTTAACTATTTTTCGAGTATTCTTTCTGTTTTTTTTTCTCCAATACTTAAAGGAGCAATTAAAAAGGAAAACTCAAAGCAAACCAACAATACAAAATTCATCCTGTATTGTAAAAATATATCCCTAACAACAAACCAATTATTGTTTTTCACATGTAGCTATATCGCGCTGATATTGAATATCCCTTTTTTAATAAAAATGACAAGTGCAATTACAATATTGCCTAATTACAGTGTGTTTTTTTTAATTTCAGTACCAATGTTTTTATTAGCGCTTACCATTTTAATACAAGGAATCATTTCATTTAAATGGATAACTAAGCCTCTTTTAATAATCACTGTGCTTTGCTCATCCTTAATATTTTACGGCACGATTACTTATGGGATAGTATTCGATTACGGGATGGTACAAAACACCATTGAAACCGATACTGCCGAAGCATTGTCTTACGTTAATCTGCATGCTACTTTGTTTTTTATTGTTTTTGGTGTCATTCCATCATTTTTAATCTACGCCGTTCGATTAACTTTCAAGCCATTTTTTAAAGAACTGTTAAGTCGTTTAAAACTGCTTGGGTTAAGTATTAGCGCAGTACTTTTAATAGGGATATTTTTTTATTCTAATTACGCTGCAGTAGGTAGGAATAATAAGGAGCTTATTGACTACATTACCCCTTATAAAATGATAGATGCATCAGCTAAATTTGTCAGAAATCATTATTTTTATTCACCGCTAGAATTTAAGGTGCTAGACACATCACCAACAATCGAACGTACTGGTGAGAGAAAACATGTCACCGTTATGGTGTTAGGAGAAACAGCTCGCGCCCAAAGCTTCTCACTTAATGGCTATGAAAAACCAACCAACCAATTTACTGAAAAACAAGGTGTAGTCTCTTTCTCAAATATGAGTTCATGTGGAACGGCAACGGCTGTTTCAGTGCCCTGTATGTTTTCCAGATTAAATAAAGAAAACTATAACAAGCGTGAAGCTACTGCTCAGCAAAATGCAGTTGATCTTATTCATTTAGCCGGAGCTGATGTTTTGTGGATAAGTAATAATAACGGCAGCTGTAAAGGCGTTTGTACCCGCGTAAAAACACAAAAGATTGATACAAATAAAGTAAATCCTTTATGTGATGGTGAATATTGCTATGACGAGGCACTTTTAAAGCCTTTAAGCGCTAAACTTAGCAAGCTGACACATGAAAATACATTGATAGTGCTACATATGATCGGATCTCATGGCCCGACCTATTTCAAACGATACCCTAAAGATAAGCGAATTTTCACCCCCGATTGCCAGCGGAGTGATATTCAAAACTGCTCTGAGGAACAGCTGGTAAATACCTATGATAATACCATCGCTTATACGGATTTCGTTCTCTCTAAAATCATCAGTAAATTAAGTCAATTAGCGGATAAAGAAAACATTGAAACGTCTTTGCTTTATATTTCAGATCATGGGGAATCTTTAGGTGAAAGTGGTGTATACCTGCATGGTCTGCCCTACGCGTTTGCACCAAAAGAACAAACACACATCCCTATGATTTATTGGACTGATCCAATGCAGGCAGACTTTGACCTAGGCTGCCTAAATTCTCTAGCTAAATCGCCTATCACTCACGATAATGTTTTTGACACATTACTTAGCATCATGTCCGTTAGGACAAAAGTATATGATATTGAAAAGGATCCTTTCATTCAATGTAAGTCACAAAGTGCTATAGCACGGATTAATATACCAACCCCGTTAGAAACCGAGAGAGAATACTAGTGTTTGACAATCAAAAGAAGCCTAAGGGCATAAAAAGAATATATTTAGCAACAATAAACTCATTGCGAGCATTTCAATGGTTATACCAACATGAGTCTGCTTTTAGACAAGAGATATTACTTTTAGTGTTAGCGATTCCAACTTCATTTTTATTTGATATAAGTTTTAAAGAACAAATTATATTAATACTTGCAGTCGTATTTATTATTTATACTGAAATTATAAATACCGCTATTGAAGCGGTAGTAGACCGAATTGGCCTAGAGATACATCCTTTATCTGGTCTTGCCAAAGACTTAGGATCAGCAGCAGTATTTATCAGCCTAGTTGTTGCAAGTAGCATTTGGTTCATTATATTAATTTAAAGTAGTGTATTGGCTTAAATTCAGTTTAATTTAAAGAGAACTTAAGTTTGATTTTTTAAGGTAAGTATCGTGTTTTATTAGAGATATTAATAACGATGTTTACCTCTACAATCGCTTTGCTTCGTCCATTTATACTATTTTCATTACTTTTCACTTTTATTCTTTTTGTTTCTAGGCTTGGCTTAGCACTTTGGAAAATCGATCGGTTTATCGACTTTGAAAGCGTTATTACTCTACTCTTTAATGGCATGAGAATTGACTTAAGTGCGTTAGGTTACTTATTAATTTTACCTGGAATACTTCATCCTTGGTTAATGCTTTCGAAGTTTCAAGCCATATGGCTGAAGTTATTACCCGTCGTATTTTTCTTGATTTTTATGAGCGTACTATTTTTTGAACTAGCAACGCCTGCTTTTATTATTGAATACGGTTTTAGACCAAACCGATTATTTATCGAGTATTTGCCTTACCCTAATGAAGTAATAAAAATGCTGATAAATGGTCACCTAGCAACACTAGTTATCGTTTTTTCTCTTCTAATAACTACTGCCCTGTTTTCTTGGAAATTTATTCACGCGCTAGTTAACACTAAAAATAAAAAGCCAAATAAGCCTGTCTTTGTTGGTTCATCCGCTATCTCGTTTCTGGTTTTATTTTTAATGTTTTTCTTATGTGCTAGAGGAACACTGGGACATCGCCCCATTAATCCTGCATTCGTTTATTTTTCTACGGATCCATTAATCAACTCATTAACGTTAAACTCTATTTATAGTGTTGCCCATGCTTTAAAACAGTTCGGTAATGAAAAGAATGCATCCAAGTTATATGGAAAAATGGCTACAGATAAAATCATTAAAGTTGTTCGACAGGAAACAGGCTTAGCAACTGATTCATTTCAAAATAAAGAAAAGCCATCGATGGCATTACGACTTCCAACTTATCAAGGAAAACCTAAAAACCTAGTTATTATATTAGAAGAGAGTTTAGGCGCTCAATTTGTTTCCTCTTTAGGGGGACTCCCTCTCACGCCTCAAATTGACAAACTCAATAACGAAGGCTGGGCATTTAAAAAATTATACGCGACGGGGACACGCTCTGTGAGAGGCATTGAGGCAGTAATTACAGGTTTTACCCCCACTCCTGCGAGATCTGTCGTGAAACTAGATAAATCTCAACGAGGTTTCTTCACAATAGCAAGCCTTCTAAAAGACAATAACTACACCACGCAATTCATTTATGGTGGTGAAAGCCACTTCGATAATATGAAAAGCTTTTTTTTAGGTAATGGCTTTACTGACATTATTGACTTCAATGATATAAAGAATCCTAACTTTGTTGCTTCATGGGGAGCGAGTGATGGTGACTTATTTAATCAAGCAAACAGTGAAATAACTAAATTACATGAAGCTGACAAACCCTTTTTTACCTTGATTTTTTCATCAAGCAATCATGATCCCTTTGAAATTCCAGAAGGTATTGTAACGCCAATGGAATATACTCCAGAGCAATTAACGCAATATGATTCCAAAGAATTAATGCGTCATAAAGCCATTCAATATGCTGACTACGCTTTAGGAGAGTTTATCGACAAAGCAAAAAAACAACCATACTGGAAAGATACAGTGTTTCTTGTAGTTGCCGATCATGATGCTAGAACAGGTGGCAAGAGTTTAGTGCCAATTCAAAGCTTTCATATTCCTGCTGTAATACTTAATTCAGGACACCCATCTATTTCTGACGAAAGAGTTGTCAGCCAAATCGATTTGGCACCTACATTATTATCTTTAATGGGAGTTACCAATCATTCACCAATGCTTGGTCGCGACCTTAACAACACTAATATTTCAGGACGAGCCATGATGCAATACGCAGACAACTTTGCCTATATGAAAGATAACGAAGTCACGATACTCCAACCACAAAAAAAACCTCTTAATTTTTTTTATGATTTCAAAGAAAAGAAGCTTACACCTAAAATAATTAACCCTAAATTATCTGAAATAGCTTTAGCACATGTTTTATGGGGAAGTTTGGCTTACGAGAAAGAATGGTATTCTAGTAAAAGCAATTAAGTACTACGAGGCAGTATTTAGCTTTTAAAACAAAGTCTGAAATGTTTGTTCATTGCGAATAAAATGATCATGTTCTATAAGGTGTGCCCCAATAGCGAGACAGAGCAAGAGATGGTTTTATGATGCCTATAGGCCATGGTTCATCGAGCGACAAGTGATCCGCCACTGCTGCCATAAATTAGATAATAAGTTTTTTATAAATTCAATCTTCAAACTTGAAAAAGCAATACTCAAATTTGATTGAAAACTCCGAAAGCGGACATTCGCTTTAAATGATTTTTGTGTACTAAAAATGTAATGGTTCTATCTCACCGTCACAAAGGAGCACAAAGCGAAATAGAATTTATCTAGTATATTTTTCCCAACATAAGTCTAAATTGCATATTTTAGCTTAACTGTGTACCTAGGTTAGTCTCAATACTAAAAATAGTCACAATTAGGCAGGAAATATGGCTATTTAGCCCATAATTTAAATAGACAGATAGAATTATCAATGAACATCCTTTGAATAAAGTATCATTGATAAGCTATCAGCAGCCTCTTTATTATGTAAATCAATTGAGGTGACAACTATCCTGACATCTAACTCTTATACACAAATAAATTAGGCTAAGATTGAACTTTACGTTGTGCGGTTGATCGTAACTAATTAAGATATCTCTCTTCGCGTAGCGAATTTCGCCTCAACGAACCCCTTGAGGCGCGGTTATTTATTAGAAGCTATAAAAATACGCATATTCTAAAGTATTAACTAACTAACGAAAATATTCTGGCTATTGTTATTAATAATATATGATTTTAAAGAATGATTCAGGACGTATAAACATAATGTCTTAGTTTGATAATTACTGTTTCTCACATCTGTTAATATAAATATTATTGGTAATAACACAAGTGTATCAATATCTTATATTTATTATTTAGATGTTATTAGTATTGTAAATGTCTATTATTGAATATAATCATCGAAAGTTGTTGAAAGAAATTTTAAGGTAATATTCTTATTTCTCATACTACAAGTGAGTTTTTGTCGTTTGTGATTTTTACGATTCAGACGTACTGTTTTTGCACACATAAAAACTATAAAGCTATAAAACATGTTACAACAAGATAAGAGAGAATGTGATGCATAAAAACAACCGTTATATAACTAGTATAAGTAAAACTTCACTTGCAGTGGCTTCTGCATTGGGATTATTTATAAGTCCATTAGCAAGTGCTCAGGAAGAAGCAAGTAGTAACGAAGTAAAAAAAGAAAGAGAAGTTGAAGTGATTATGGTCACTTCACGTAAACGTGGTAATGAATCAATTCAAGATATTGGTGGTAGTATTCAAGCCGTTACTGGTGAGGCATTAGCCTCTAAAGCTGCGTTAGGTTTTGATGATTATATGCGTTCTGTCCCAGGGCTAAGTGCAAATAACTCTGGCAGTGGCCAAACACAAATTACTATACGTGGCGCAGCATCAACCCGTTTAAATCATGCAAACCCTAATGTTCCTGCTACAGCCAGTATTTATTTTGATGAAACCAATGTAACCACTTCAGGTTTTAACCCTGATGGCAGTTTAATCGATGTTTCTCGCGTTGAAGTTTTGCGAGGTCCACAAGGTACACTGTTTGGTGCGAGCTCAATGACGGGAGCAATTCGCATTATTTTTAATGAACCCAATTTAGATGAAACTGTTGTAAAAGGACGTTTTTCAACTTATTCCACCAAAGGTGGTAGTTTGAGTACTAATGGCGATTTAACGTTAAATCTGCCAATTACTGACAACTTTGCTGTTAGAGCAAGTGGCTACAGCGCTTATAAAGGCGGGTATATTGATAATGTTTATCCAGCCACAGGTATTGATGAAGATATTAATGACGATAGTATACAAGGTGGCAGATTTAAAGCGTTATGGGAAGTCAATGATAGCTTAACTTTACGTGGCTCAGTGTCATATCAAGAAACGCATTCTAATGGTAGACCAGATGAACAGCAAATTGATGATCCAAATGCAGGTATAGGTTTGCAATCTGTTGATAGGGGTCTGAGTAATAGTAGTCTTTTATTGCCTGGTGAATCAATAGAGCAATTTAACGTAACAGAAGAGTTACAAGTATCAAAAATTGTTGCTGAAACGTTTGACGACAAATATATGTTAACCACATTTCAGTTTGAACAAGAATTTGATAATTTAAATTTGACGGGTATCACCTCATATTTTGATCGAGAGTTTGAAAATACATTAGATGATACCTACCGAACACGTGATTGGATTAATGTTGGTAATGAAAGTTGGTTTGGTCAAGGAGTTGGATTAATTAATGTTGGTAGTGATCCAACAGATACTGACCAAGCTGTACCAGTAAATTCTTCTCCATTTAATAACGATACTAAACAAGAGCGTTTTTCACAAGAATTACGTCTATCGTCAGACTTTGACGGTAGCTTTAACTTTATTGTCGGTATTTACTATGAAGATGATAGTAGGTCTTTTGAACAAAACATTATCGTTCCTGGATTAGATGCATGGGTAAGCGAAATTGCAGGTCCTGCATTCTTTGGCTCAGACGATCCGTTTATCTATGGGCAATCGCTGGCGAATAACTGGTTTGAAGGTAGATATAAATTCGACACAAAACAGTTATCTTTATTTGGCGAAGCATCGTTCGAATTTGGTGATTTAGAATTAATATTAGGTGGTCGTTATTACGATTACACACAAGATGCTGATATTTTGTTTGCAGGCTATATTGAATTTGCCGTAGGTGGTGATAGATTAGTTGATACTATAGAGGAATCGGGGTTTAGTCCAAAGATTGAGTTGGTCTATAAAGCAACAGAGGATTTAACGTTATACTCCAGTGTTTCCGAAGGGTTTCGTTTAGGCAGTGTTCAGCAATTTATCAGTCCTAGTTGTGAAGGTGATTTACGAGGTATAGGAGCTTTAGGTGCTGATCAGGGAGTTGAAGATATTCCAACCACTATCGACAGCGATACGTTGATAAATTATGAAGTGGGCTTTAAATCGACTTTTAATGAGGGTAGTACACGTGTAAATGTTGCTGCTTATCAAATAGACTGGAGTGATGCTCGTTCTCAAGTATTTCTTGGTTGCGGCTGGATCTTAGAAGGAAACTTCTTTGATATTGAGAGCAAAGGACTAGAGTTAAATGCTGATACCGTTGTGACTGATGATTTAGAGGTTTCACTAAATGTTGGTTGGAATAATGCCGAAATTGCCTCTGTTAAATCAGGTGCAGAGGCGTTAGGTTCAGTTGGAGATCCAACACCAATGGCACCTGAGTGGAATGTCAGTGTAGGCTTTGATTATTACATTGAGAATGTATTTAAAGACTATTCAGGGTTTATTCGTGGTGATGCCTCTTATACCAGTGAACAATATTCAAGTTTAGGTTCGGGTCTTGAAGCCGCAACTTTAGGTAAAGTTTCGCGGATTGAAATCCCAAGTAGTACTGTTGTTAACTTATTTACAGGTATTAGCCAAGAAAATTGGGAACTTAGCTTCTTTATACGTAACCTAACGGATGAGCGTGTTATTACGGGTGTTGATGTTGATAAACGAAGCCCTGCGGTATTTTCTCGCGCAAGACCTCGTAATATAGGTGTGTCGTTGAAATTTGAATTTTAATGAGCTGTCTTATTTCGTAAATAAAAGCGATAGTAATGACAATAGCGAGACAGAATAGTTAACCTTATTCGAAACAGCTTAAGATCCGATATCAATAATATTGATATCGGATTTTTAATTATGAAGTTAATTATTATATGGTGGGTTCTGGATTAGAAAGGATTATTTCTTGTTTCAGCCATTGCCTTAAAATGGCGATATTAGCATGCTCAGATTGACCGGTACGATTGACCAACCAATAAGATTGTGTGCCCACCAATTCTGTTTCCATTAACTGTACTAGGTAACCAGATGCTAATTCATGGGTGATCATGTTTTTATCTGCCATAGTAACCCCCAGATTAAACATAGCAGATCTCACGGCAAGGTTAAGCGTATCAAACTCGATACTATGACTATTAGATATATTATCTATATTGGCTGCCATTAACCAATGCTTCCAAGTTTGAAAACGTTTTTTATCTTTTAATACATATAAAATAGTCGTGTCATTTAAGCTATGTTTTAAGCTAGGGTTTGATGAAAGTAATGTCGGTGAACATACTGGGATATGGCATTCCTGTAATAACATTTCAGATTCTAAATCATCCCATTGCCCATCTCCAAAGCGAATAGCACAATGCAGTTCACTGCTGCTTGATAACGTATCATGGCTTTTAGTGGTAATGGTTAAGTCTAAGTCAGGATATTGTTGTTTTAATTTACTTAAACGTGGGATAAGCCATCTATGAGCAAAAGTTGGTGGAACATTAATGGTAAGTTTATTCAAAGTCTGCTGCTCTCTAATGCCACGTAATACAAAATCAATTTGATCGAATGATTGACGTAACACGGGTAATAATATTCGACCCGCTTCAGTTAATATTAACTGGTGATGTTTTCGTTCTAATAGTTGCTTGCCTAATAAATCTTCTAATAACTTTACTTGTCTACTAACGGCACTTTGAGTCACATTTAATTGTTCACCTGCTTGAGTAAAACTACCAGTTTGACCTGCTGATTCGAATGCTTTTAAAGAATTAAGTGGCGGTAATTTACGTTTCATAGCTCATGTTTTTTCATGTTGAATAATACCTACACCATGCCTTTTTTGACTGCTTAGTGCAACTTGGGGAGGTTATTTTACTAAAAATACTGAGCTACGTTTGATAATACTGCTCAACGATGCGTTTTTCTCACGCTTTGTGTGCTTTAAAATCATTTGTCCCAGTTAAATCCATCCACTAATCTAACAACATTACAATTTTACAACAAGATGGCTTTAATATTATGAGTGGTTTAAATTTTAAACAGTGGCAGCAACGTGCATCCGAACTAGTACTACCTAACCAAGCCTTTATTAACGGAAAACATTGTCCGGCAATAAGTGGTGAAACATTTACCCGAATTAACCCTGCTACGGGTCAATATCTTGTTGATATTGCAAGTTGTGATGTTGATGACGTTAATATTGCTGTTGCAGCAGCAAGAGCCAGTTTTGAAAGTGGTATTTGGTCGAGTAAGACACCACAAGAACGTAAAGCCATCATGTTAAAATGGTCTGTATTAATTAAAGATAATCTACAAGAAATCGCCTTGTTAGAAACGCTGGATACTGGCAAGCCTATTGCTGAGACTATGCGCGTAGATGTGTCTGCCTGTGCTGATTCCATTGCATGGTATGCAGAAGCTGTTGATAAAATTTATGACCAAGTAGCCCCTAACGGTGAAAATGCGCTGGTAACCATTAGTCGTGAGCCTATTGGCGTGGTTGGTGTGGTGGTTCCATGGAATTATCCCCTTATTATTGCGTCATGGAAATTAGGCCCAGCCATTGCCGCAGGAAACTCTGTTGTGATAAAACCGGCTGAGCAATCTACTATGGGCATGTTAAAAATTGCTGAATTAGCCTTTCAAGCAGGTTTACCTGCAGGTGTTTTAAATGTTATTACCGGGTTAGGACAAACAGCTGGAAAAGCAATAGGTTTACACAATGATATTGATGCCGTTGCGTTTACTGGGTCAACAGAAGTAGGTAAGCTGTTTTTAAAATATTCAGCTGAGTCAAATATGAAGCTTATTGGCTTAGAATGTGGTGGTAAAAGCCCACATATTGTCACCAAAAACTGTAAAGATTTAGATCAAGCCGCAATGTATGTTGCCTATGGTATATGGTACAACCAAGGTGAAACATGTAATGCTGGCTCTCGCTTGATTGTCGATCGAGAAATTAAAGCTGAACTATTGAAGAAGGTCATCGAATGGTCGCATAAATTGCAGCCGGGCGATCCTCTAGACCCAAATACCACTATGGGGGCCTTAATTGGTCAGCAACACATGGAAATGGTATTAGGTTATGTCAATAAAGGCGTTAGTGAAGGTGCCAGTATTTTAATTGGTGGTCATGCTGCTCGTCAAGAAAGTGGTGGTTATTATGTACCACCAACTATTTTAGATAATGTAACCAATGATATGGTTGTGGCTCAAGAAGAAATATTTGGACCGGTATTAGTGGTTATTAATTGTGATGGATTAGATGATGCCATTACCATCGCTAATGATAGCCAATATGGTTTAGCCGCCGCAGTATGGACAGACAAACTCAATGAAGGTCACAAAGCCGCTAAAAGATTACGGGCGGGTACTGTTTGGGTGAACTGTTTTGACTTAACGTCTATCAATGCACCTTTTGGCGGTTACAAACAATCAGGTATGGGACGTGATAAATCACTTCATGCATTTGATAAATATACTGAACTTAAAACCACATGGATTGACTTGAGTTAATATTATGACAATGATAAACATAGCAAAAGTACCCCCAGTAATCTTGGGTGATGGCGTATTATCACAATTGCCGACACAAATAGCACAATGGTCAGCAAAAAGTGTATTACTTGTTTCAGATGAAGGATTAGTGTCAACAGGTTTAGTTGAAAAAGTTCGGCTACTAATCGTAGAACATCTGCCTGTAGAAGTCTTTATAGCACCGGCAGGTGAGCCTCATGTCAATACGGTCGATGAAGGTGCAGTCAAAATAAGGCAGATGAATACACCTTTGGTTGTTGGGTTAGGTGGTGGAACAGCGTTAGATATTGCTAAATTAATAGCAGGACTGGCTGTTTCAGATAAACCCATCAAACACTATTTATTGTGTGCAAACCCTTGGCAAGGAAGTGTGCCTAAAATTATGATCCCAACCACTTCAGGGACAGGTGCAGAAGTTACACGAACGTGTGTTTTATCTGACATAAATAATAATAAATCTTGGGCTTGGGGTGATGAGTTATCACCTGAGTTAGTCATGTTAGACCCACAAGCCAGTAAGTCATTACCCGTGATGATAACGGCTGCAACAGGTTTAGATGCTTTAGTTCATGCTATGGAAGCTGCTACTAGCCAATCCAATAATGTCATCAGCTCAGCTAATGCATTACAGGCAATTAAACTTGTTAATCAAAATTTGAAAGCGTGTGTCGTTACGCCTCTAGACTTAGAGGCAAGACTAAATATGCAACAAGCCGCTTATTTAGCCGGTATTGCTATAGATAATTGCGGTACAGGTATGGCACATAACATTGGTCATGCGCTGGGCTCTTTATATCACATTCCACACGGTATTGCGGTAACCGTAGGTTTAGTGGCAAGCTTGCCTTGGAGTTTAGCCACCCAAATGGATGCATATAATGATGTTGCAGAGTCTTTACATTGTAAAGCGAACGAATTACCTGAAGTGTTAAAGAAGCTGCTGATTGACGTAAATTTTAGTCAATGTTTAGAGCGTTACCAAAGCATTGATATCGACTTTGAAAAGTTAAGTATTTGTATGCAAAGCACTGAAAATATTCCTATGGCGAATAACAATAGTCGCGTGCCGAAAGAAAGTGATTGGTTAATGCTAGCTCAAGAAACTAAAGCGGCTTTCAACGCGTTATCATCATAATTAGTGTGTGATAACAAAATCCCCATTCACATGTAGATCCCGATAAATCGTTAGCAAACGGTTATTAATAAAGGGCCCTCTGACAGAGTTATAACATATGAAAATTACCAACATAGAAATTAGTCATCATCAATTAGATTTAGAACCGCCGTTTCCCGCATCGTGGGACACTCAACCGCGCCGAAAATTCCCTGCCACTATTGTTCGTGTTTATGATAACGAAGGTAATGTCGGTATTGGCTCAGGCGATGTCATGTACGGTTTTGAAGATTATGTAAATCTTTTTATAGGTGAAGATCCCCTTGATTTGGTTAGGCATAATGCCGTGCTTGATAACATTAGTTTTCATGCGGGACGCCCTTGGCCACTTGATGTGGCGTTATGGGATTTAGCCGGAAAAATAAAACAGCAACCAACCTGGAAAATGATGGGGGGTTTGGATAATAAAATCCTAGCCTACGCTTCTAGCGGTGTTCATCGTACGCCTGAACAAATGGCTGATATGGCAAAAACGTTAGTTGAAAAGGGCTATCCAGCGTTAAAAATTCGTTTTGGTCGCACCACATTAGCTGACGACTTTGAAGTGTTAGCAACAGTACGAAAAGCGGTAGGGGATAAATTAACCTTGATGGTTGATTGTAATCAAGGGTGGCGCATGCCTTGGGATATTCAAAAACCTTGGTGTCTCGAACAAGCTTATGAAGTATCACAAGAATTGGAAAAATTTAATGTTTATTGGATGGAAGAGCCGTTGTATCGTGGCGACTATAACGGTATGTCTGCCTTACATGAACGGGTTAATTTAAAATTAGCGGGTGGTGAGATGACCCGTGAAAGTTATGAATTTCATACGTTAATTGAACGAGAGTGTTTAGATATTATTCAACCCGACGTTGTGTGCAGTATCGGTATGGAAGGACTAAGGCAATTAGGCCATTACGCCAAAGAACGAGGCATTATTTTTACGCCACATACTTGGGGTAACGGCATTGGTCTATTAGCAAACTGTCATTTAACCGCAGGTAGTGTTGGCGCTCCATTTATTGAATTTCCACTTGATCCACCTGAGTGGAGTATTGAACGTCGAGATTTTATGTTACAGACTCCTGTTGATGTAGATGAAAATGGTTGGATTCATTTATCAGACGAACCTGGATTAGGCATAGTACTTGATGAAGAAAAACTCGCATCAACTAAAAGCAAACAAGCGACTTATCAGTAAAATAACTTGTGCTATTTTATTGATAAGTGCATTAATGACAAATAACAGACTAAAAGCGGGCAATAATGGCGATAAATCAAGCAAGACCGATGATCGAAAAAAATCGAAAACAAAGGTTCACTTTTAATGTGAAACACGGTGTATTTTGGCCGCCATTTTTATTATTATTAGCGGCGGTTGTTTTTAGCTTTGTCAATTTAAATCAATATATGCACATTGCCTCGCAGATTAATGACTGGATTTTGTCTAAATTTTCTTGGCTCTTTAGTTTGTCGAGCTTTTGTTTATTGTTATCACTGATCGGTGCTTACTTTTCACCTTTAGGTAAAATACGTATTGGTGGTGTTGACGCAAAACCTTTATTGACCAAATGGCAATGGTTTTCAATTACTTTGTGTACTACGGTTGCAACCGGTATTTTGTTTTGGGGCACGGCAGAGCCGATGTATCACCTTTATCAACCGCCAGAATCTTTAGGTATTGTCCCTCAAAGTACTGAAGCCATTAAATTTACGATGGCAACTATGTTTATGCACTGGTCGTTTACTCCCTATGCCATATATTGTTTGCCCGCGTTGGTTTTTGCATTAGTTTATTATAACTTGCAATTGCCTTTTTCCATTGGGTCTACATTAAGTCCTATTTTTGGTCGCTGGGTACAAGGAAAAAAAGGTCAAGTAATTGATGCTGTAGCTTTATTCGCTTTAGTTGCAGGCATGGCTTCGTCTTTAGGTACTGGGATTTTAGTGCTAAGTGGTGGTGTAGAGTCGGTCTTTGGACTACCGAATAATAAAGCTGTCATGGCTATTATTGCGATTGCTATTGTTGCGACCTTTATTGCCTCAGCGGTGAGTGGTTTGCAAAAAGGTATTGCCCGGTTATCAAATCTTAATGCTAAGGTATTCATTCTTTGTTGCGTCTTTGTATTTATATTTGGACCTACTCGTTATATTTTATCTATTGGTTTTGACGGTATTGTTGATTATTTGAGCAACTTCTTTGCTCGGAGTTTTAATGTCTATACCGGACCAGAAGATAACTGGCCCAAACTTTGGACGGTGTTTTATTGGGCCAATTGGTATGCATGGGCACCTATTACCGCTTTATTTTTAGGGAGAATATCGCGAGGTTACACTGTTCGTCAGTTTATTATAGTTAATTTAGTATTACCCGCTACAAGTGCCATTGTTTGGATGGCTACCTTTTCAGGTACAGCCATGCGCTTAGATCATCTTACGCAAGGTAGTTTACATCAAGCAATGCAAGATAAAGGTGTTGAAGCCGTTATTTTTGGCTTGTTTGAAAATTTGCCTTTAGCAGGAGTCACGACCGCAGTTTTCATTGGTATTACTTTTATTTCATATGTCACCGCTGCTGATTCTAATACAGACGCAATGAGTAATTTATGTGCTGTTGATCCAAGTAAAAACACGAGCAAATCCGAGGTGAATCCAAACGATGAAAATAGTCACCTTGAAGCTAAAGCAGCCAAATCTAAAATGTTACTTAAGTTTGTTTGGGGAATTTCTATTGGTGTCATCGCTTGGGTTATGGTGAGCTATGCCAGTATTGATGGTATCAAAATGATGTCTAATTTAGGTGGTTTACCCGCAATGCTTATTATCATAGGTACGAATTTGGCGTTGATTAAACTTATTCATAAAGTTTCTAAAGGGGATACTCTGGAACCAGTTAATAAGCAGATTAAGCGATAAAAATGTTGTCTTAGATGATGATATCAAAGTCACTTAGTTACGGGTTTATCGCATTTTTAACATTTTCTTTCTTAATCATGAAACTATCTAGGTAGCAGTATGCCGCAGCCAAACACTAGAATTGAACAAGACGCTATTGGATCATTAGCGGTACCTGCTCAAGCACTTTTTGGGGTACAAACCCAACGCGCAGTAGATTTATACCCTTTATGTGGTGAAAAACCGTTATCGGCATATCCCGAATTGATTATTGGGTTATTACAAGTCAAAAAGACTGCTGCAAAAACCAATATAGCAACTGCCGAGTTAGATTTTAAAATAGGTCAAGCCATACTAGATGCCATTGATGCGCTACTTGCAGATATTCCAAAAAATGAATTTCCTGTGCATTCTTTCCATGGTGGAGGTGGCATCTCCAGTAACATGAATGTTAATGAAGTTATTGCCAATTTGGCTAATAGAATGGCGTTCAACCAACCTTTAGGTTGTTATAGCCCTGTTCATCCTAATGACCATGTAAACCTGAATAACTCAACCAGTGATGCGCTATCTACAGCGTGTCATTTAGCAATAATAAATAAATGGCAAGGGTTTTCAACGGTATTAACTCAGCTCTCAACGACTTTTGTCGAACAAGGACAAAAGTGGCAACACGTTTACAAAATTTCTCGTACTTGTTTACAAGATGCGGTAGAAATTACCTTTGATGACTTTTTTAGCGGTTATGCTTCCTTAATTAATCGGAATATCCAGCGTATATCGATGGATATAACTGAATTATATAAAGTCAATTTAGGGGGGAATATTATTGGCCGTAAAGGCGACTGCTCAGCAATGTTTTTAGCACAAAGCATGAGTATGCTCAATCAGGTGATGAGCACTGAGCATTTTGCTCACAGTGAAAATTTTTTTGACAGTTCGCAAAATCACGATGACATTATCGCCGTTGCCAGTAGACTCGAATTATTATCAAGGGGATTGATCAAAATATCGAAAGATTTCAGATTAATGTGCTCTGGACCTGAAACGGGGTTTGGCGAAATAATGTTACCCGCAGTACAACCCGGCTCTTCTGCTATGCCAGGAAAAATGAATCCAACCATACCTGAATTTCTCATTCAATCTTGTATGCAAGCCATAGGACGATGTAATTCTGTGCAGATGACCCAAGACCACGGGGAGTTAGATTATAACGCTTGGCAATCTATCGTTATTATTAACCTACTTGACGCGATGAACTGTCTTGAAAATGGCATCAATGTTTTTACCACACACTGCTTATCCCACGTAGAACCTAATGTAGAACGAAATCAAAGCAACATAAACACCCTCATTCCTACCTTGATTAAGCTGAAAAATTTGAAAGGTTACTCTTTTGCCTCTCAAATCTATAAAGAATCTAATGGCGACTTAAAACTCATACGTGAACAGGTTAAATTGGCAGAGCAAGCCATTAATATGATTGTGATATGAGTTTTATGTATGGTTGATGTGCAGTAATGTCAATTGTGAATTGAACTTAAGCTCCTTATGATTACCGTGTTTTAGAGCGCATTGTTACCTGTAGTTTGTCGCACGTTTTTAAACACACTTTAAAAGTAGGGTGCTTAAATAAAAACCCTTTTTTATCTCATTTCCGGTGAGAAAAATTAATAGGCTTTCTCAACCATAAATCATAAAAAACGATAGGAACACCTATGGACTTCATGAAGAATATACCGCTGGCTTGGGCATCAAAATGGTTAGAGAAGCCTAAAAATCAGTACATTAATGGCGAATGGGTAGCAGGTGCTAGTAGTGATAAATGGACTGTTAAAAATCCAGCCAATGGTCAAGAACTTTGTCATTTTGCTATTGCTGACCAACAACAAGTTGAACAGGCTGCTATCGTGGCTAACCAATGTCATAAAAATAAATTATGGTCTACGGTCAACCGTACTCAGCGAGCGAATATGCTCCGAGGAATAGCAACGTTAATTCGCGAGCATACTGAAAAACTAGCGGTATTAGAGACCCTGGCCAACGGTAAGCTTTATAATGAGTCTATGATTGATGATATTCCTACTTGTGCTGATATTTTTGATTACTACGCCGGTTGGACTGATAAATACTACGGTGAAACCTCGCCTGTTGAAGACGGTTTTTTAAACTATACCCTTAAAGAGCCCGTTGGTGTTTGTGGTTTAATTGCCCCTTGGAACTTTCCTCTTTATCAGGCTAGCTTGAAAATTGCACCGGCTTTGGCTATGGGCAATACCGTCATTATAAAACCGTCTGAATTTACCCCCTTAACAGCGCTTTATTTAATGGAGCTTATTGACGAGCATTTAGATTTTCCTAGAGGGACAATCAATTTATTGTTAACTGATGGCAAGATGGCTAATCAATTAACCTTAAGTGATAACGTACACAAAATATCCTTTACTGGCAGTACTAACGTTGGTCGGAAAATAGTGAAAAACTCAGGTGATTCTAACCTCAAAGCCACTACATTAGAGCTAGGTGGGAAATCTCCTTGTATCTTCTTTGAAGATACTCCTAACCTTGATGCGGCAATTGATCGTGCATTTAATGTCATGTTCTCTCATAAAGGCGAAAAATGCTCAGAGCCTACTCGCTTTTTAATTCATGATAGTATTTATGATTACGTTTTGAATGTGCTAATAGAAAAAGCGGAAGCGGTAAAATGTGGGAACCCTTTTGAAGAGGGCATAACTCAAGGTGCGCAATGTAATGAAGCACAGTTTAATAAAATTATGGAATACATTGAAATAGGTAAAACAGAAGCAGAACTTGTCGCTGGTGGTAAAGCTGATACTGATGGTGATAATGCGAATGGATACTTTATTCGGCCAACTATTTTTTCAAATGTTTCACAAAACACACGTATTGCTCAAGAAGAAATTTTTGGTCCCATTTTATGTTGTACTCGATTCACAACAACGGAAGAAGCGGTTGCAATGGCAAACGATACCATTTATGGCTTAGCAGCCGGAATTTATACCAGTGATGTTAGTCGTGCCCATCGTGTCGCAGAGCAAATTGATGCCGGAATGTTCTTCATCAATCGATATGGTTGTTATGGATTAAGTAGTCCTTTTGGTGGTTTTAAACAAAGCGGCTCGGGCAAAGAAATGGCAATTCACTCTTTGTCCTCTTACACCAAAACAAAATGTATTTGGGTTTATTTTGGCGACCAGTAATAAATACCAAGATTGTTAACCATTTAAATTAAATTGTAATTTAAGCGCTGCTTAATCGTCCATTAAACGATAGCGTTTCTTTTGCAAATACAATACTAAGCAGTATTGATACATGAGGAAAAACTATGCAATACGTAAATTTAGGTAATTCAGGGCTTAAAGTTTCTCGCCTATGTGTTGGCACCATGAATATGGGATCAAAAGAATGGAAACCTTGGATTTTCAACGAAGCTGAAAGTGAGCCTATTATTCGCCATGCGTTGGATATGGGAGTCAATTTTATCGATTTAGCTGACTTTTATTCGATAGGTGCTGGTGAAGAAGTTGTATGTAATGTTTTACGTAGAATAGGCCGACGTGAAGATTTAGTGATTACCACTAAAGTGGGCTACGCTATGAGTGATGATATTAATGCTCAAGGTCATTCCCGTAAACATATATTCAATAGTATTGATGCTTCATTGAAGCGTATGGGTATGGATTATGTTGATATTTATATGTTGCATTATTTTGATACGCAAACACCAGTTGAAGAAACAATGGCTGCGCTAAATGACATAGTACGTTCAGGAAAAGCACGCTATATTGGTGTTTCAACCATGAATACTTGGCAACTGGCAAAAATCCTTCAAGTATGTGATAAAAATGGTTTTGTCAGACCAATTAATATGCAATTGCAACTAAACTGTGCTTACCGAGAAGAAGAGCGTGAAATGTTGCCATTTTGTCAAGATCAAGGCATTGGAGTCTCTGTGTTTAGCCCATTAGCACGTGGTGTTTTAACCAGTGACTTGCAGTCAACTCGTAATAAAACAGACTTTTTTACACAAGAAATGTATAACGATCAAGCTTCTAAAGATATTGCTCATTCGGTTGCTAAAGTGGCAAATGCGCGTGGGTGTGCTCCTGCTCAAATAGCACAAGCTTGGGTGTTGCAAAAATCAGAAGTATCTTCAATGTTAGTCGGTGCCGATACAACTGCTCAGTTTGACAGTGCATTATCTGCACTTGATACTGTGTTAACGAATGATGAAATTTATGAACTTGAACGTAATTATACCCCTTGTGATTTAATAAATGATTACACCTCAGGTAAAAGAATACCACGTATGGCACGACCAGAAATTGCAGGAGAGTATAAGTAAATTTTTTGAGCGCTTGCTTACATAATGTTTTTTGATTTAGTAGCACTGGAATTCTTTTGCCAGTGCTTTTTATAAAGGAAATATTTATTTTTGTACCGTCTCGTTATTTTAACTTTTCTATCAAGCTTTGGGGGCGTTAGCGAGTTAGAGTTAATATTCTAAATTTATTTAAAACTTAAATGATCCAATGTCCACTTTGGAGATTTAAGATCTAACTCCATGCAAAAATGTTAGGCCAAAATTCAGTTGTAAATGGATGTGAATTTTAAATTGAAAATTGCAGTTTTAGGCTCAAAGTTAACATCAAGTGATGAAAGTTCAACGGCAGTAATGAGCTTAAACCCGTCTCACAGCCGAGTATAAAATCCTGGCTACTAATATTCTAAATATTATCAAGGATGCACAAAAGCTAATGTCAGCTTTGGCTATCAGTTGACCTAAAGAATAGCCAACAGCTAACGTCAGCAATGGCACTTTGACGTTAACACAGTCATTTCATGATGTGTTTCGAATGATTATTAAGGTTCACTTATGCCAGTTAAAGTCAGGTTCCAACTTTATTTGGAGTGTTTTTGGTACTTTTTTAATAAATAAAACTTACTGCCACATTTGTTTCTATATTTATTCACAAAAGCCCATTTTTGCTCAACGGCATAAGTAGGCTTGCATGGGATTTTTGTTTCGATCTTTATTTAGCTTCGACACCTATCTCTATAGAAAAATTTTAGGCGCGTGGTAAATTTACCCCAAAGAAAAACAAGATAAAAAGTAGAAGGTTTTTTATGTTTGTTTCATTGCGTTGATAAAAGTAATTTTAATTAGCTTCAATAAATTGTTTCATTTAATATCCTAAAATAGTTTGGAGCATCATATTTAAGACAGATTACAGGTATTTTGAAACGATTATTAAAGTGTTACTGAGTTTGTGGTAAGTAACCTCTTTATTTACAAAGGGCTAACTCACTCACTCAGTGAAACGAAATTCTATATATATATTAAAAGACGCTGTTAACGTTTAGTCATTTCAGTTCTCAAACAGTATCCTCTCAATACCAGGATACTGTTTGAGAACGTTATTATTTTAAAGGTGAGCCTTTTAATTCTTCTTCTGCTCACCTTTTCCACAAATTAATAATGAATTGAAAAACTTAAACTAAATAGTTAAGCCTCTTCATCTTCTACTCTAACGCCCCAAACGTCATGTTCATCGGCATGAATAATCTGTACCCAAATTAGATCGCCAGGCTTGGCATCAAAATCATCCGACAAATACACTTTGCCATCAACTTCAGGCGCATCGGCATAAGAGCGCCCTACCGCACCCAGAGAATTAACTTCATCAATTAATATTAAATACTCTTGGCCAATGCGTGCTTGTAACTTGTCCGCACTGATTTTAGCCTGAACTTCCATAAATTTTTGTAAACGAGCTTGTTTAGTTTCTTCATCTACATGATCAGGTAAATCATTAGCGGTAGCACCATCAACATCTGAATACGCAAAACAACCAACGCGGTCTAATTGTGCTTGTTCAAGAAAATCTAATAATTCTTGAAACTCGTCTTCAGTTTCACCGGGAAAACCGACAATAAAGGTTGAACGAATGACTAATTCTGGGCAAATTTCACGCCATTTTTTTATCCGCTCTAGCGTTCTATCTGAACTACCAGGGCGTTTCATCAAC
>SPKZ01004050.1_pt1 | contig 70909 bp, 90 predicted proteins | sample 2456571 | NCBI WGS metagenome assembly SPKZ01 (sample SAMN11192286, study PRJNA482655) | marine metagenome | biome: ENVO:00000447; feature: ENVO:00000244|ENVO:00000211|ENVO:00000569|ENVO:00002023; material: ENVO:00002151; isolation source: ocean water from marine abyssalpelagic zone ...
CCATGATTAATAAAGACCTGGTAGCCTGGGCTAAAGTCATGTGTATCTTCGGTACCAATTATGTGCGCCCCTATTGTAAAGAGGGTGTCGGTATTGAGTATTTCCAATCTGACTACTGGACCATGCCTAATTTCGTCCGTAAATATGAAAAGGGCGGACTGTTAGCGGGTTATACCTCGCAACATATGCGACAAAAAAAGGGGGCTGCAGTCTATTTAGCGCCGCCCTGGTCCCTGCTTGAGTTAAAGGTCCCATTCTTTCAGCCTAATTTAAACGTCGCACCGAATAACTACGCCGGTGAGTTATATAGCCTGTTTGATGAAGTACAACATAGAACGCCGCTTGAAAGCCAAGATTACGGCACCTCATTTTTAGAATATTGCTACGAACCCTATTGTGATTTTAAAGACTCGCTAGCATCACTACTTGCTTCACGTCGCAATGCGTCAAGAATAGACCGGTTCATAACGACCCAATTAGAAAACTTGGATCCCGTTGCTGCAGCAAACTATATCAATTTGATTTCACAGCAAATGAAAAGCGATATGGAACACGCGGAAAGCAAGCACCGCAACGCGGGTACCCGTCCACTTATCAACAATTCGATTATTCCGGTGCAAGGTGGTGGCAAAGGTGGAACGACGATTGATACCCAATCAACCGATCCAAACATCCAATATTTAGAAGACATCATGTTGCACTTACGCAGAATGTGTATTGCTTGCGGAATCGATTTAAGTTTACTGGGCTGGGCGTCAGATATAGCCGGTGGCATTGGAACTGGCGCGTATTTCCAAACATCAATACAAGCTGCTCGTCGTGCTACCTGGATACGCCAGGCTTGCGATACGTTAATCAATGATTCGTTAGATCTCGACTTCTGGTACCGCCGTAAAAAAGTATTACCTAAAGGCCAGGAAAAGCCGTGGCGCGTACAGTTCTACTCACTCAACAATGCCATTGAAGAACAGGAAACCATTGCGCGTGAGGGCCGTGCTAACTTTGCATCCGTTGTTGCTACGTTGGTCGATACCATCATGCAGGGCTCTAGTAACAGCTCTGATACGTTGAAAAAAGTATTACTGAGTAATGTGCTTGATGTTGATGACGGCATATTAGAAAAAATACTAACAGAATTAAACGCACAACCTGCAGAGGGTGAAGAGGGCGATCTTATGTCCGCCTTTAATAATTTAACTGAAACCGAACAAGCTCAAATGTTACTGAGCAAATTAATGAGTGATGCGGAATGAGTAAAATAATAAAAATAACAACAATGAGTGAAAAAGAAGTAATCAGACTGGACTACTTAGCTTTTATAGCTATTCGGAAAGGTATTTTAGCTGGTCGTATGAATAAATTTATCACAATAAATTTAGGAAGTATGAACCCTCACGCTGCTGCGCAATACATAAACTACGCCTTCCTGCAATTATCTAACGAGTTAAATCATAACAAACCTAACTATATTATCCCTGTTCGTAACGCTGAACCGCATCTTGCATTTATGGACTTTATCTGCGCTGAGGTGCATTTTTTTGGTGCAATTATTAAATCCATATTTTTAAAATGAAAATACAACAAACCTAAATGATTAATGGAGAACGCAGAATGACACACAAAGTATTAAAGACGGTTAAGGAAACTTTCAATATTTTCCACGATGGCCGTAAACACAATCCCGCACCGCAAAAATTTTTATTGTCTGCGTTAGCCGGCGTATTAGATTCAAGTGTCACCAGAGAACGTATACAGCTTAATGAAGCCATTGGTTATTTTGGTCATCGTTTCCGTGAGTTAACCGGCAAAATTCGCCCAGGTGAAGTTGAAATGATTGAGCAGGGCGGAAAGTTGGCGGCGGTTAACGTGATCCCTGCTATTCGTACTAAGTCCGTGGTGGTTGATAAGGCCGGCAATGTCACGCACGAACAAGAGTTTTTAGACACGGACCCAGGTAAGGCCGCGTTGAGTTGTTATGAGTCTGGTAGTGGTGGTTTTTCCTGGGCCATGTCTGGATCTAATGGTCACAACACCGAACAGGGCAGTGTAACGCGTAGCTTTAGTGGCTTTGATTACGTCAATCAGCCTAATTTTATCCCGCTTCATCGACAATCGCAGTTGCTATCCAATATGGGCGAGTCAGCCGATGTGATGTTGCTCTCTGCAATGCAAACCCACGGCGTTGATAAAGATGCGGCTAGCGCACTGCTTAATACCTTTAATGCTGGTGGCGCTGATGTGGGCGCTGATGATATTAATAACTTATTGCTTTCGTCACTGGTTCAGCAACAAGAGCAGCGTGAACAGTTGCTATCAAGTGTGATGGATAACTCGGTATTCTTTATTAATGAGCGCCAACGTGCCGCGTTATTGAATTGTAATGGCAGTGCTGATGCAGAAGTATTAAACGCCTTGTTTAGTGCAATGCAAAACACTGACACGCAGCATCTACCGATTGACGTTAGCAAGCAGGAACGGACCCATATAGGCAACGTGGCGAATAACGAACAGGTTATGAGCTATCCTAATTTTGAAAATAAAAAGGTGAAATTTCAATGATCGCGTTAATTATCGCTATTTTTCTCGCCGCTGTTCTTTTAGTTATTGTCTTTGCAACTAAAGACGCGGCGGTCCAGGGCGTACCATTGATTTGCTTCGCGCTTGCTATTGCCACCCTGGTAGCCGGTGTCTTGCTTTATCCGGTATCTCGGGCTTATGAAAGTGGGCTTGCTTTGCAATCAGAAACGGACAGGGCCAGGTCAATGATCGTGGTCCTGGGCTCTGCGGATAACTATATAAAATATTTGGAAATTCACGATTAACTAACTCTAACGGGCTAGTTTGTAACCGTGCATAGGTCATCTATTGTGCTGTGCGGCGATACTGTGGCTGTACGCCGCTTTAGATATTAAGGGCCTTGTTATCATCCTTTTAGGGGTATATCTTGTTACCCCTAAGATCTAATTATGGCGGTTAGTATCATTACCCTAATAAGTCCTACGCTAACCACTCTAATTGCTCTAATTATACTAGAATGTAGCATCATCGAACTGAATTTAACTTTTGTCGATGTTCATAAGGTGGGGGAATAGGCCCATCACTGCCAAAGGATACAGTGAAGTGACAAGCGAGTTTACGAAGGAAGTGCTGCAGGTATTAACATGCAGCCTGAAAAATAATATATTAACCGCGACAGTTGACGAGCAAGAAGTGATAGCAGACTTTGTTAGCGCAACATCACCTCTTAAAGTGTCAGCATTAACGGTTACGATTTGTAATGAAAACGAATATTACGACGAAGAAGATTTTTTACTCTGTATTTGCACAAGTGCGGTAGATTGCATTTATGGACCAAGTCAACAAGGTGAAGAGCGAGCATCTTTATTTGAGAAAGTCTGCCAAGTGGCGAACGCTTACTTAGCAGAGTTAAGGCTTGCTGCAGAGGAAGAATTAACGTTGGTGGAAAGGCACTGTATTACACTAGCAATAAACCCTCGTCCAATGCGTACTTTCATGCAAGATTAAAACGTAATACGTTGATTTATTAAGCGTTATGTAAATTACCTTGATTTATATAGGGTAAATATATAAGCTGCGCGACTACTGGCAAAATCCAGTGACGGGATTAGAACTCCGTATAATCACAAGAGCATTGCTACCTGTATTGGTGCATGCGACCTAGCGATCCATAAAATTATGGTGGGCTGGTCAAAGCTACTTCGGTAGGCCGTATCTTGTGAGCGGTAGTTCTAACTTTGTCCAGTTCACCGCCAGCGATTAGAACCGCCTAGTGGTGATATAAATATCATCACAAGGAGGCATATGTTACCAAACAGTGCAAATTAATTATGAATAATATCTTTGATGGCCGCTAGAATTGCGGCCTTTTTATCATCTTCAATATGTTCAATATCAAGACTAAAGCCATGCTTTGACGCACGCATAAAGCATGTTCGCTTACCGTTACTCGCCACATTGTCCCGTCTTTCCCTTTTTGCTGTTTTCTTCGGCTTGTATACCTCTACAAACGCTTCGATGGCCTTGATGTAAGTTGCATTCAGCTTGTTACCCGTAAATGTACCGGCACCGCTTCTGGTTTGTAATTCATCTATCGTCAGTGTTGCTATAAAATCCCACAATAGCTGTAACGGTTCATTTTCAGCGTAAAGCTTAATTACTTGCTCTGCTTTTTTAACAGAATTACGGCCAAACGCATTTAAATCGGGTATGAACGCGGTGAATTCTTTATGTAGAGCAAACGCGCCCAGGCAATTACTTACTGTAGTTTTTGATAGACCCTCACCGTCCGCTAGTTCGGCCTGGTTATCGTAAACACCATCACGCAATAATTCATCGTATATAGCGCCATATTCAAATATCGATAGTTCTTTTTGAACACTGGCAATACGTGTCACGTAGCGAATATCTTTCGCTGACAATTGTATGTCAGTGACATACATTCTAAAATCTAGCCCAGCGATGATACAAGACATACGCCGGCGCGAACCATCAAACACGAGTGCTACGCCCGTTGCCTCGTCACGATAGCCGATAGCATTAAACGTCTGACCCTTTTCTTTTAACGTGCTTAATATGTCACTGAGGCTATAGCGGTTTAAGTTCTTCTGAAAACGGGCATTAGCTTTAACAACACCAGTTTTAGCTTTAACCGTGCCGGCCTTAAATGTTTCCAGGGTAAATTCAACGGTCCGGCCATTGATGTTAAGTGTTATTTTCTCTTCACCACTTTCTACAGCTGCTTTAAAGGCCGCTTGGCTTTCTATTCTCGTTGCTTCACTCACACCAGGCGAGCGGATACCATGCGATATTCGAGTACTTGTGTTCGTGTTCTTGTTCGTGGTCGTGTTCGTGGTCGTGTTCGTGCTTTCGTATAAATCAAGCTGGTTTTCCTTGGGCGCGTCTACTTGGTTAGTGGCCTGTTGATTGCCTTTGCCTGGTTTTGTTCTACTACGTCGATTACTCATACTTGATCTGCCTCGTAACATCCGTGGTCATCCAGGTAATGCTTAGATTTTGTTTCTATGTCACGCACTATCTGCAGCGTTAAATTTTGCGCACGTCTAAATGCTTGCTTACCACCTAACGTATATTCACTAGCGGATAGGTCGTAGATGGTCGAATACTCTTTAGCGCAATGCAGGACAGCATCAGATAGTGGGAATTCATACGGGCTACAATGCTCTCTGTAAGTATCTCTTATTCTAGCGACCATGTCGGTGTGTGCGACGCTTGAACCCACGGCGGACGGTTGAATTACAATGTTGTCATAACCAGCATGGCCCTGACCTGCCAATAACTGATAAGATCTTGCCAGGTGTTCAAGATACTTTTCAGAGCTATCAATATCATTTTCCGACGGACGCATAGGAATGAGTATATTGTTTGCTGAAAAATGCGCGGTGTATGTCCCGGGTGAAAAATACGGTGACGTGTCGATCAAGATAATGTCATAGTCATCTTTGATCGCGTCAATTATTTTATTTAGGTCTTGATATGATGAATATGGTGTACCGGCGGCGTTCGCTTCAATTCGTTTCGATTCAACATAAGTTTCATAATAGCGGTCCTCCTCCCTGGCGCACATAATATGCAGGTTTGGCAGGTTGGTTTTATACATGGATTTTCTGCAAAGGTCTTGGTATGTCTCACCCTCGCCCAAATCGTAGTTACCGGTTAGTAAATCGCCCACGCTAAAGTCGTTCTTATTGAAGTTAGGTTTTAACATTGCCGTTGCGGTTCCCTGGGGATCAAGGTCTAACACGGCCACTCGCCAATTATTCAAACATTCAGTAGATAGACCCGTTGCGACTGTCACGGTCATTGTTGTTTTACAAGAACCGCCTTTCTGTTGTGTTACACACCAAATAACGGGACCACTGCCTTTACGACGTGATTTGCGGGGATGGTATTTATCATTGATACGCTTAACGTCATCGGCGCTAATTCGAAATGAAGATGGTGATTCTTCACGGTAGTTAATATTTAGCTCATCGCAAATGTTTTTTAGTTTGCGCGGGTGTATTTTGGTTGCGGCGTGCGCTTCGTTTGAATTATATGTACGCACATACTTTCCGTTTGGGCTGCTTTCATCAAATGATAGCGTGAGGCTTTTGTTACTCGCTGTCGATGCCTTTGCCAGAGCTGCCAGGTCGTTTAATTTCTTAGCCGTCTTAATTGCATTGCTATTCATCTTATTACGTCCCGTCTTTAGTTATTGCAAAATAATCCTGATTTAAGAGGATATTACCATTGATTTTAGCTCTCGTCTTCTATAATCTGTATGTACCCCATCAAAACTAAGGACGAACATGTTAAGAACTGATATTGAAATTGAAATCCGTAAATGGTTGGTTACTCGTTTTGATGGTAGCTGGTGGACCCCTAATTTTGACCGCATGACCAACGCTATGATCGCTCATAACAATATTGTTAATGTAGATGATGTAAAGCGTGCGGCAGAAAAAGGAACGCTAGAAGAGGTTATTAGTCTTCATCTAAAGAAGATGAGTGTGTTGATGAAAAAATCAAAACGCCACGTAAGACTTGATGATGTATGTGAAGACTAAAATTACTCGGCACGACCAAAATACAAATTATAGATAAGTTTAAGGCCCTTTCCGCGACCAAACGAACAAGGGCCTTAATAATCATCACGACGCTAAAAGGATTAGTTATCATGACCAGAACAATATTACACGCACAATATAAAAATATCCAGCAACAGTACGCACAACTCACAACTACTCAAGATCGTCGCGCATTTTGTCGCCAGAACGCTATACACGTCGGCGCAATGAAAATGACCGCGTATGACCGTCTAATCAACGCCTCACTATCATAATGTCGCTACGCTGTACGCGTAATGCGCAAGCGTTATTACTCTTTTCAATTATGTTTATTATCTGCATCCCCTGGTAAATCCAAATGAGTGAATAGCTTGATGCTACTCACTTTTTTGTGAATTACTTTTGCGTTGCACGAAACGAAATGTATAATACCAAAATATTATAAACACCGTTGTTAGGATGATAATGAGAGATCACAAAGAAGACTGCGCTAACGCGGTGAATGTCGCTAACAAACTAACTAAGTTGCCTGTATGCAAAACATGTAATGGCCGAAAAACAATTAAGCCGCTTTTTTTTGAGCTTGATTGTCAGGATTGTTTCGCCACCGGCTTGGATATATCCGACCCCCTTACCGTTATTCGCCAGCAACAAGAATATTTGAAGCAAGCAAGGGTTGTGATTATTGAACAAAGAAACTCGATATACGGCCTCACCGTTACACCCGACGAGCAAGCGGGTGAAATGATGGATAAATTTTACAGCTTAATTAAAAGAATGGATTAATAGATGAATAACCACATGTCACCAGCTGTCACAGCAATTGAAATGCCAGGCCACATGATCGGCGCAAAAGTGGTGCCGGTATTATTCGACAGTAAAATAGACGCACCGGTACTGTACGCACTGCAGAAGTCTGTTCTCCAAGATTTAAAAGCAGAGAATTTAACATTAAGCAGTACCGTTACTAACGGTACTGCACGTATGACCGAATTAGCACAGCGTAATGTGGTCCTGCAGCAAGCTAACAGTGAGTTAAACAACCAGGCGGCGCTAACACACCTCAAAGAAGTAAACAAAGAAGAGATCCACCCTGACGTATTGCTCGAAGAAAAGAACGCCGACCTTGAAGATAAGTTAATAAAACTGCAAGTTGATCTTGATGTATCCAACGCGAACGCAGAGCTAGCCACCAATAAAGCCGTGACGGCCAACCTTAAAAAGAACAAGGCCCTTGATGACTGTTCGACAATCAAGGCAAAAATGGCAACGCTAGACCGCCATAGTGTGCGTGTTGATAAAGAAAATCGCTTATTAAGCGCTGAGTGTAGTGAAACCGCATTAGAACTTAATGATGCAAGCGCTGAGTTAAGTAAGCTGCAGGTTGAATACAGCCAATTAGTTGCTCTCAGCAGTGGTGAAGAACAGCGCCGTGAAAACTTTCTTAAAATGAGAATGAGTAAGTTTAACAGTGCTGATACTGACGCGTTGACTAGCGAATTAGCCGGTGTTAAATCTGAATTAGCCACCGCGTATAGTGACATAAGCAAATTACTCAAAGAAAACGCCACGCTCATTAATATTGCTAATGATTCGATTGTCGATGTTAAAAATGCAATGAAGATGACCGCCTATGCAACAGAGGTTCATGATCAACGCCTCGAGGTAGTAAACAACGGTAGCGCTAAACTCGCTTACCTGGCTGAAAAGCTGCAAGCGACAGAAGCAGAGAGTGACCGCGTGAATTACATTTGTGGTCTGTTAAAGAAAGTACCAGCGTATGAACACGGTGATTGCTTTGTTTATTTGCTATCCACCGGCACTACCTGGTTAAAGCCGCAATATCAAAGCACTGAATACCCTATCTATATGCACCTGGACGGCAACGGATACGGGCGCATGCTGTTTATCCATGAGGGTGAGTTGATGACGCTTGACGGTAACGGTATTGATTTTATCGCACCGGCCCAGGTTGAACCAATCAAAAAATCTATGATGCGCTTCACACGTCAAGATTACACACAGCGCATTAAATACGGCGCACAGATAGCCCTCGAAATGGCGCTAGCATCGAAAGACGCACCGTCATCGAAAGAGCGCTCTATTTTATTGTCAGAAGTAGCGGACTACATCAAAACATCTACGACACCGAAAAGTGACGAGTTCACCAACGCACTCGCTGTTATTAATGCAACGTGCAGTGATAACCAAAACCGTATCAGCATGATGTCACGCGAGAAAAACAAAGCCAAAGCCAAAACGAAATCAAAAGCTAAACGCCGTAATGGTAAATAATTATGCGGGTGTCTGAAAGCTGGTTGATCGCGCACCAGGCGCGACAATCTAAAGCTATTTTTGAATATTGGGCCTTAACATCAAATGGAGTAATGACTAATCATGTGTACAAATAGAAGAAAGAGAAAAATTGCTATGACAAATACGCAGCGTTCGCAGCGTAGACGCCGCTTAATGAAGATAAAAGGCAAGACTGAAACACGAGTTGAAACGGGTTTTGTTGAAAAGGAATTATTAAAACGGACCGCTGATGCTAGCGGTTATAACTCTGTCACTGAGTACGTCATATTGAAAGCCATTGAACACGGTAAAGAGTTCGGTATAACGCCGGAGTCTATCCAGGCTGAAACCAAGTTAGGCGCACCACGAAAGGACCAGGGCCAGGCGCTCGGTTAGAGTTGATTTACTCATATACGCAGTCCAACAGCAGAGTGTATGAGTAACGCAATTTGTCCATTTAATTGATTAAAGCACCAGGGGAATATAAAGATGATGAATACGAACCAAAAAAACACAGCTACACGTATCGCTATGTCTGAATTAACGGTATGGACCAAGAGCCGGTTTGCTACTGAGGTTTTAGAACCGGAAGTAGGGTTATCTAAAAAAAATGCCATGTTAGTGCTTAAAACACTACTTCGTTGTATCAATGAATCGCTTGCTACTGAGCGCAGTGTACGACTTCGCGGGGCGGGTAACTTAATCGTGCGTTACAAATCAGCGCGACCAGGGCGTAACCCGAAAAGTGGTGAAGAATGTACTATCACGCCGCGTAATGTGGTCACACTTAAACAGTCCGGTGGCGCTAATAACTGTGTAGCGGCAAGTGAAATGATGACGATTGTTCATGAAGAATTACCCCTTATTGACCTGCCTAAAATTGAGTTTGCGGTGAAAGCGTTTCATAAACTAGTGGCTGACGTTGTCCTCGGTGAATACCGCATTGAAATGCGCGACTTTGGTAATTTCCATCCAGTGGTAAGTGGGCCGCGCACAGCGAGAAACCCTAAGACGGGTGAGAGCATCATGACTACGCCGCGCACCAAGATACACTTTAAACCGTCGCATTATTTACGTGGCCTGGTCAACGAACGCGTTTTAGGTTGAGGTTAAAATATGCCACATAACAGTGAAATAAACACACATAACTTATCTACGGCGATCATGGCTGAGTTAACCCTGCAGTCACCTAATGCAGCAGCAAAAGCACAGGTAATGAACGCGTGCATTAGAGCGGCCAATATGATCGCAGATGAATGTACCAGGTCTGCAGTAAAGGCCCTGCCAGGTATGACAGTGCAACAGTGGTTTGAATGTGATGAAGTTGGTTCAAGTTCAAAGTACATGGCCCTTAAAATGGACGGCGGAACAACACGACTACCGTTTGTCGGTTACGAATACCCACGCGACGCTGATGATTTTGGGCGCTGTTTAGGCCTGGTTCGCGCTTGCGGTTTTGAGGATAGAGTCAAGGTCATGCATGCAACCGGTGCTGAGTGGGCCGCTATTACAGTGGCCTGGGATAGATTGGTTGCGCTGTATGAATCTGACAATATAAGTATTTTTCATGAATACCTAACGTCTTTAACTGAATTCTTTAACTTAGGAACCGCGTCTAATGAGTCAGTTTGATTCTGAATCTGCCCTAAAAGCGGTGCTTATTGACACTGAGCATAAGAGTAAAGAAGAGTTGGAGCGTGAGATTGCAGCGTTGAGAACATCAATTCTGCACCAGGGGCCTGGCTTTATTGTGCCAGTGCCGGACGCTGAATTAAAGAACCATAACCTTGTTTCTAAGGGCTTTGCTGTCGGCGCGATATTGGGCCTTTCTTCGGGTTATTTTATCGCATTAATATTTAATGGATTGGTGGGTTAAATGATTCAATTATCTGAAAGCGAAATAGCAATTTTAGGGCGCCCTAATTTTGCGTGCGCTGGAATAGCCAAAGTATTGATTGATCACGGTGTATATGAAAAAGGCGCGGCCAAGGCTGAATACGAACAGGCCGTATACATTCATTGGGCGTCAAACTTACTGAAAGAGCACGGTGAAAACTGGAAGCTGCATGGCAATAACATCATAAGAGATTTACTTGAAGAATCGATTAGTCCGGCTGATAAGTAACGTTAGCGATCAACTTCATTGATAGGAATAGTAAAATATGTCGAAAGAAAAGTTTTCAGCCCTGCATTTTAAAGCGTACAAGGATAGGGAATTCCCTATTTTTGTTGTCACATATGGGACCGCTGATTTAGGCGGTAAATTCGCCGTTCGTCTTCATGTTACAAATATAAGCGGGAATAGGCCAAGCACTGCCACGGAGCACTACGCCGTTGCAGATACACTTGAAGATGTAAGGAGCTTTATGCCTGACAATTGCCATGTAATGCAGCGTCACCCAAACGATGATCCCGTTATCGTTGAAACATGGATATAGGAATTAAAGGTCATGGGAAATAAAACTAAGAATTTTGTCGTTAAATATAAAGCTGGTCATTCATGTAATGAAACATGGAGTAAAACAGATTATTACTGCCCTAAATGTGGTGCTCAGTCCGTATGGCAAGATACTTCAGGCGGTGATGTTGATGTTGGCCCCGAATTGATATGTGAATCTCCTAATTGCCGCGTTTCGTTCTATTTACCTAGTGGCGTTAACGCACCACCAAGTAATGACTGGCAAGCAAAGCAAAGACGCATTGAAATAACTAAATCTACGGCATAGAAACTTATAGTTATATGATAACAATGATAAAGCGATGCTGCTGTTGTAATAAAATGGTTTGGCCTACTCAACAAAGCAAGATATCACACTCATCAATACATCAAGTATGCCATCAAAAGATTCTTTCTGAAATTATGTCTAAGCACCCAGAACGAATAAATATGTACGCATCAGAAATTTGTAAATTTGAAAATGAAAGTGGGATTAGCTCTGGTTTGCGCTGTAAATAACTTAATGGGAAACTTTGAATATGAAAACAGTTAAAAATTTAGACGAAGCGATGGACTTTTTTTTGTCTAATTCATCCGGTGGTGTTAAATGTGTTAAGGATGATAGCACCGATAAAGTGTGTAACTCATATCCAGAAGCATTAAGCTTTTTTAATACAAAATAGAGTGTAGGAAACTTTCGATGAGCAAAGCAGAAGATTTTAAAAAATGGTGTGCTGAGCGAATGGGCCATCCTCCACAAATTAAACTAGCTCTTGAAGCCATTATTGAACTGGAAGAATCAATTAGTGATTCAAATACCAGTGCTTTTGGTGACGGTTGGTATGACGGTTTTCTAAAGGCGCAAAAGCTTGATGAAGATAAAGACTGTTATTTAGAAGATATCAAAGAAGATGAAGTTCGCGATATGTCTGAATATGCAGAGTCTAAACATGCTGAACTAAAAGCTAAAACAGCATAACTTTAAGATGGGAAACTTATGAAAACTACATTTAGACGCCAGATCAAACTCTTTCCGTTCGTAACCTTGCGCGTAGGTAAAAAATCATTATCGCTGAGAATCGGCGTTAAGCACTTGGGTTTATCCATTGGTACCACAGGGATTTATATTAGCGGTTCCCTGGTCGGTACCGGTTTTGGATGGCGCAAGAAATTGAAATAGGAAACGGTGTATGCAGTGTAAGCATAGAACTACTTTATATGGCAATGTCTGCTTGAAGTGCCAGCAAGACTTTAAACGCCAGGTATTCGGTGAATGGAAGCCGGACCCTAGAAGTGTTGAGATCATGTCAAAGCTTCAACAATACAAAGACACCACTGAAAACATGAATGATCGAGATGCGCGGATTCAGTGGCGGTCATTTAAAGAGTGGGCGGCTAATTCGGGATATTCAAACGATGAAATTAACCGCGCTAAACGTAACAGTTCTAACATTAGATAATGGGAAGCTTATGAACTCTAAATCGTTGTTAAATATTAACGTTGTTAATGGTGTGCTTAATATATCTATCGGTATTGATGCACTAAAAACTTCTATCGAAAGTGGTGAACTAGATGTTAGTGCCGGTGGTGATTTTGTCATTAACGATCTTGAATTGTTTGTTGTAGATTTTACTCATGAACTTCGCTCTGAATCAGAAATAGGAACAACAGTAGTTCATAAAATGTTTGATATGGCCGCGCTGAAATCGTTAGAAAATGGCGGTGCTGGATGTGATGTGTTATCTGATGAATCAAAGTAGGAAGATTTTCATGCAAAATAAACTTATAGATTTGAATAACCATTTATTCGCTCAAATGGAAAGACTTGGGGGGGAGAATTTAACTAAGGAAGAGTTAACTTCTGAAATTAATAGAAGCAAGGCAATGACCGGTATTTCGAGCCAAATAGTAAATAATGCACGACTAGCGTTAGATGCTAAAAAGTTCCAGCGCGAATATGGTAACGGGCAAGAATTACCAGCAATGATTGAGAGTAAGTGACATGTCTAGAGCTAAACCTCACGCCTATACCCAAGAGCAAATTTGTTATTTACAGGACAATAAAACTGACGTTAGAAAGCTATTAACTGATAAATTTAATGCAAAGTTCGGCACGAGTTTAACAACGACAGCAGTAAGTGGTTTATGTAAACGTAAGGGCTTTTTAACTGGTAGAGATGGTGCTTTCATTAAAGGCGGTCAGCCTTGGAACACTGGCACTAAAGGTGTTTGCAAGGGTAGCAGTACATCATTTAAAAAAGGTTCGGTACCAAGTAACGTAAAACCAATTGGGCATGAGAGAATTTGCTCTAAAGATGGCGTTATTTTAATTAAAGTGGCAGAGCCAAACCCGCACACTAGCGCACTCACTCGATACCGCGCTAAACACCTGGTCGTATGGGAGGGCGTTAACGGCCAAATTCCCGCAGGGATGGTCGTTAGATTCATTAATCATGACGATAAAATGAATATTGATATTGAAAATTTAGAGATGGTAACTAAAGCGGTGAATTTACGTATGAATCAAATGAATTATGCGAATTTACCAAGCGAGATAAAACCAACAGCAAAACTTCACGTTCAGTTAGAGGTTGCAACCTTTGCGGTAATAAATAGGCAGCCAGCGTAACAAGGAAAGGATATGCAAACTAATACAGAAAGTGTTAAGGCCGCATTTGAGCGGTTAAGTGGTGCGGTCCTTGGTGCTGGTGGCCCTGATTGCACGGTCAATAAAGATGACCTGGCAACGTTATTACTTGCGTACCGGTTAGAACTTGGTAACTCAGTTGGCGGTGATAGCCGTGAAAATTAGTAAACACGTAGATGTAGAAGTCGAAGTAGACGTATATGTTGATATTGAAGATATTGCAAGGGCAGTGGTTGAGCATCGAGAAAAGGTAAAACCGGCCATGTTCTCAGCGATTAATAACTTTTTTAATTTTATGGGGCAAATGCCTGATGAAATTGTGGCTGATTGCAATGAAAGCCAAACCAAGATAATTACGGGTTTTTTCGATACGCAGTCGGCAAGATTTAAGACTGCAGAGCAAAACGAAATAACCGCTAAGTTTAAAGATCATGAGTTGGCCGCCCTGGTTAATGAAGTCACAAAACAAGTTAAAGCTGTCTGTCCTGATGCGCCGCAATGCTTGCGAGAAGTGATAGCCAGGTCCATAAAGTCTAGCGTTAAAGCTCGCGCACAAGGATAGTCAAAATGTTTGTTGTACCGGAAAAGTACCGCCTTAAATCGGGACCGTTTAAAAGCACTGTGAACGATAGCAACAATGGCATGTTTATCGTTAAAAGCATCAAGCTAAAACAACCGTTAACGGTGATTAGCTCTGATGGTGAGGGATGGGAACATGTCAGTGTATCGTTCAAGACACGCTGCCCTACCTGGGAGGAAATGAGTTTTATTAAATCCCTGTTTTGGGGTGATGATGATGCAGTTATTCAAATCCACCCACCAAAAAGTGAGCACATTAACAACCACAAGTACTGTCTGCATCTTTTTAGAAAGTGCGGGACCAATAACTACTTCGAAGCGCCACCGGCAATCCTAGTGGGCCTAAAAAACTTAAACCTTTAAGGACTTAAACTTATGAACACATTAAAAGTATCTGCATTTAAAGCACTATGTAAGCAGCACTGGCCTAGCATCATGGACGTAGAGTTTGTTTGTCCACAATGTCGCACCGTACAAACGGGTAATGACTTGGTTGAAGTTGGCGCGGGTAGTGATGCCGAAGAGGTTAATGCTTACCTGGGCTTTTCATGCCTGGGCCGATGGGATGTAGAACGTGGTTGTAACTGGACGTTGGGCGGTTTTTTTCCGACTCATAAACTGGAATTGATAGCCGATGATGACGAAAGTAAAAAAAGACCGTGCTTTGAATTGAATTTAGCCACTGCAGTAATGGAGGCAGCACTTAATGACAAAGCGACCGTTTAGCGTATTAGGTTCACTTAAAGCGACTGTTGATGAGTACGGCATGGCCGTTTTCGGTGTGTTCGGATCGCGAGCTTACACTATTGGTATGGCTAACTTAGGGTTGCCTGATGTGATAATGACCGGTGGCGTTACGCGCGAACTATGTGAAATAATTATAAATAACCTGGTGCGCCAGTGGAAACGTGATGGCGTTAAGTACGGTGATAACCTAACCCTGATGCAAGGCAAAGATGGTAAGCCGCTAAAAGCGCACATTAGAGCCGTTGTCGTGGATGAAACGTTTTGTAGTGATTACGTCCAGCAAGCCGTTAATTTTTATAGTCAGTATCCAGGGTACCGCAAAACAGGCGAGTTTATGTTTGCTCAGTTGATGTGGCCGGACGCAGAGGGCAAGCTACCCACTGAGGACGGCTATCTTCATGCTAAATTCAACCAACCAATTTTTAAGGCTGTAAATTGATGATGGGACCTAGTTATAATACAATTTTCGTGGGTGAGGGATTATTCACCTTGATTAAAAAGTCATGCAAAGTCGATGAAATCAGCGATAATTCAATCCGCATTAGCTCGGTGAGTTTCGTTAAGAATAACCTGTTAGCAGACCGCGAAATGTGTACTGATGATCCACAGCTAGCGCCCATACTTAAAGATATGAAAACTCGATTCCCCCGCAAACGCTGCCAACCTGGTTCAAGGCGTTACCCCACCTGTTAAGTAACTTTATTTGCTCGTTACGATATTCAGCTAAATTGTAATGGGCCATTGTTCCCGTCATTGTATGATTCAAAATCTTTTCTAAAATATAAATAATATATTCCCCCTCATGCACATCAACATTACGAGAGTAAAAGGTCCGTCGTAGGTCGTGAGGTGTAAAATGTCTCATACCTAACGCCTTAAACGCCATTGTGAGTGCTTCATTGTAACTGTTACCCGATACGTTACCAAAGACCAGTTTAAAGCGTCTAGTACGTGAATGTTGCGCTTTGAGTAATGCTATTGCGTAATCAGACAAGTGGACAACGTGATCACTGTCTTTTTTATCGTCTTTATCGCTGGTGGCCGTTTTAATTCGGTCCTGGGGAATGGTAAAAGTTTTCCTTTTAAAGTCTATATCCGTCCAGTTCGCCTTTAAAATTTCACCTTTACGCTGTCCAGTTGCCAGTAATAACAAACTGGCCGTAACAAATGATTCATTGAGCCCGGATTCATCTATCCGGGTAACGAAACATTCAATTTCATCAAATGACAGTGTGCGCTCTGTTTTGCTGCCTCGTTCCCCGTAATTCTGTACTTTTCCGGCCAATGGATTAATTGTGTTGTCCAAAATTCCCTGATTAATTGCGTATTGATAAATGGCATGCAATCGTTCGGCTATTTTTCGTGCCACAGTTGGTGCGGTTTTGGCCGTTATTGTACGTATATTTTTAGTCGTGATCTGGCTTGCTTGCGTTGTGCCAATGTTGGGCCGTATGTGCTTATCAATAATGTAAATAGGCTGTTCTGGCCGCTTCAATTTAGAGACATGCTCACTGATAAATATATCAGCAATATCATTAACCGTGAGTTGATTAGCGCGTTGCTCACTCTTGCGTGTAGCCGCTTCTGTTGCTGGGCATATGCCGTCGTTTAAAAGCTGTCGAGCGTTGGTGTGCAAGGTTAGCACGTCTTCCTTGCTGGTGAATTCATAGGAGCCGATGGTTAGCGTTTTGTTCTTACCATGGAAACTGTACTTGTATTGCCACGATTTATGACCGGTGCGAGAGATACGCAGATTAAGCCCCTTGCCAACATGTAATAAATAGATCTTTCCAGTGGGAGGGAATAGGTCAAAATCATTTGAAAATAGCTTTAAATGGGGCATTTTTGGGCCTAGATCCTATTTAATATATGTATAAAAATGAAGTGTAACAATAACAGGGGGTTAGGTGCAAATTCAAAGCCTGTTACTCGTCTGTTGGGTGACTTGGTAAAATATCAATGTAATCAGGTAGATACAAAAACCAAACTGGCCGGTTTGGCCTGGCACGTAAAAAATTAATTTATATCTTTTTTTAATACGTAAGTAATTGTTACGTAGGGGCTTTTTTTGTTGGCCGTGTCCATAGTCGTTCATATCGTGCCAAAGGATCGCTGTCATCTTTTTGGACAATGATCTTCTTGGTTGCTTTGGTGATATAATTTAAAACTTGGTTGTTAGGATGGGCGGTAGATGAAGAAGAAAACGGACTGGCTGAAACATTGTAAACGCTTCTTGAAAACAGGCTCGACACCAAGTGAGCAAAGGGATTACGCGAAAGAGCACCTTGTTAATTACAATACCTTTCGCAAGCGTTTATCGGCCTATAAGAGTAGCGATTCTTACAAGAAAAGCATTGCCATCACTGAAACTGTTCATGCCAAAATAAGGGACGGTAAGCCAGCGCCCAACTCCAAATCCGTGCCAAAGTCGTGCCAGAAGATCACGTCGGGCAGCGCCCGCGTAGCAACTCGCGTGCCATCGTCCAACCCTGGCATTAAAAATAATGCCGACGGTACCCGCTCATTTAGACCAAGCAACCAGGTTGCATTGCTGCATGGTGAATTTATTCGGGGCGGTTTTCGCTCGAGGAATTATGCGCGGCGCGGCCAGGTAAGTTCTGCAGAGAATCTTGGATTACTTAAAGCGCAATTCGCCACTATCAGCGACGCTGCAGAAGAATTAGCAATTGAAATCGATGAACGCTACGACAACGGCAACCCTATCATCTTGAAAGAGGTTAACGCCCAAGGGAAAGTGACTGAGCGTGAACTATCCAAGCACCAGGCGCTTATTGAAGTAGCGATAAAAGCGGCAATCCCGATGGGTGAAATACATAAAATCATCCAGGGCTCAGAAGAAAAGCTTTTCAATATGGAAATGAGGGATCGTGAGGCACCGCTTTACAGTGCCGATGAAAAACTCGAGATCACACGCCAAATCCTTACCGAACGTATGAACAAAAAATTAACCATCACTGAAACATGCAACAAGTTTATTTTCGAGGGTTTAACGCCACCGGCAATATTATCGCGGGAGCTTGAAATAGAACAACGCAACGCTGAACCGGAGCCACCGAAAGATGACGGTGTAACCGCTGATGAAGCCTCGGCATTAAAACAAATCCTAATAAGTAATAGTAAAGAGGCCCCTGATTGGTTAGCGAAGCGTCGCGCTGAAAATGACCGTATTTATGCTGAACTCGCTGGTGTCGGTGATGAGCTTATAACTAAAAATGAAGAGGAATAAATAGATGGCACTTGATGTAAATAATAAACGTGAAGCAATGCTAGCAGATAGTTGTTACCAGGACTTATTGGCAGAATACGGCACGTTCTATCACCGTTTCATGTTTGAATCGTTCAATAAAGACATGACAGGGCAAGAATTATTACTCGTTAATCACATTGTTGATGGGGTTAATGCTAAAACGTGCGTACCGGTAGAGGTGGGTTTTACTGATTGGTATGAGTTGCAAAGTATGTTGCTTGTTACTCACTTAGTCCTTAACCCTGGTTGTCGTATTGTTGTTATCACGGCGGGTGTTGATAGTGACCAGGCGATTGATGAACAGATGAAACGCATTTACAAACAATGTACTGATCTTATTATTAAGCATCCCTGGTTAGAGCTATACATATCGGCCACTCAAAACGGCTTTAATATTGATAACGGTTCAAGCATTGTATTTAAAAAAGCGGACCCAGGTCGTGAGGTTAAGTTAGCGGGTGAATACAGCGATAAGATGCTTACCGTGCTTAATAACATCGATTGCTTATCTGCTGCAGCCTGGAAAGTGGTTATGTGTGCTCAAACTGGCTTAGACAATCGCGTAGTGGCAGTTGGCCGCGCTGATTGTGGCGACACGCTAGCGCAGCGGTGGGGTGCCAACGCAATTAAAACGGATTGGAACATTGCCCCACTTGAAATAGCACAAGAGGCTTAGTCATGGCTAAACGTCTCAAATCGCTCAATTGTGATCATCGATACCTGGGTATGTTGGAAACGTACTCGCATGATTGGGCGCTTGCGATGTTTTGTTTTTTCGGAAAGTATCCCGATCATCAACAGTTAATAATGCTTAACAGTATTTTCCAGGAGAATAGCAGGACCAGTGTTACCAGTGGTCACGGCACCGGCAAGAGTGACCTGTTAAGCATGATCATCATCATGTTTATGATATTCAACCCTAAGTGCCGTGTTGTCGTTGTCGCTGCAAAGCTGCAGGTCGTGAAAGATTCTATTTGGTCTAATATCAACGAAAACTTTCAAGCACTCGAAAAGCGGATGCCATGGATAGCGCATTACTTTGAAGTGACCGACCAACACTTCTACGAACGGTCACATAAGCATGTATGGCGTGCCAGCGCCAAAGGTTACAGGATTAACAACGAACAAACGCTTGCCGGCGAACATAAAGACGTGATGTTAACTGTAATTGAGGAGGCAAGTGTAGTCACCAATGCCGCAGTTACGACTATTATGGGAGCGCAAACGTCCAGGGATAACCGTGTAGTCATGGTTAGCCAGCCAACGCACTCTGGCGGGTTCTTCTACGAAACGCAGCACTCACGCTCTAAAGTCGAGGGCGGCAAGTGGAACGCCATCACAATGCGCTCTGATGAATCAGAATGGGTGCAACCTGATTTTATTCTCAACTGTTTAAGTGACTACGGCGGTTATGATACGCCGGAGTTTCAAATTAAGGTATTGGGCCGCTTTCCGGCGAAACAAAGCTTGTTCTTATTAGGTCGATTAGAAGTGATGGCAGCTGTCCGTTGTCCCGTCGAACTGGCCGATGATTGGGGGTGGGTAGCGACAATCGATGTGGGTATTACGCGGGATAGGTCCGTGATCAATATCAGCAAGGTGAGTGGAGAGATTGGGCCTAATCGCGTTGTTAAGAATGAGCATGTACTCGAAATGGCCGCCGACTATGGCTCTGTGGCGTTCACCAATAGAATATTGGCAGAGTGCTGCTCTGGCCGTTATCCTAACATCACGATAGCGATTGATGCCGATGGTCCTGGTCATCCGATATGGGAAAACCTGGTTGATAGAATTGAGAAAGGCGGTTATGACGATGTAACCGTTATTGCGATTAAGTGGGGTAAGCCACCGTTCACTAAAAAACAAAGGGACCGGTTTAAAAATTTACGGGCCATGGCGCATGTTTTCGCTGCTGATGCGATACGGGCCAAACGCCTGTCAATTGATAATCACACTAAGACTGTCGAGCAAATGTCTAAGCTTCCAGGCGGATTAAATCCAACCGGCCAGTGGCTTATGATGTCTAAGCAAGATATGAAGTTGAAGCTGCAAATTGCATCACCGGATAGGTCAGATACTTACTGCTTTACACAAATCATCAACTACAAGCCAGCTTCGCAAGAAACTAGCTTTTTCAGTGCCGATGACGCCGAAGAGTACGACGATTGGCTCGGTAAAGACCTGGGCGACGTTGATCACGAAGCGTCTGATGGTAATTGGGACCTGGTGAATACCTCCGAACATGACGCGGACTACTGGAACGAAATCGAAAGAGGCGATATTAAAATTAACGAGGATGCCTTGAAAGACCTTGCGCTAAAAGGGAAATCTTAGATTAAGTAAAAGAGTCCTAACATTTTAATAGCAGGACTCTTTTACTATTAGTTTTTTAGCGGTTTCTTGTCGGTTTTCTTCGACTCTACTATATTGTTTTGATTGAAATTTACGTCTTTTTTGGCTTTGTCTGCGTCAGACTTTTTGAACAATAAAGCGTTGGGAGCGCCACTGTAGGGAACTCTATCTAAGCCCTTGAATATACTTCTAAAGCTAGCCCTTGCGTCACCGTCTTTACCTGGTGTCGGTGTGAGTATTTTGGGTTCATTAAAGTCTTTTGCAGATATGAATACACCTGCAGTAGTGAGACGTATTTTAGCATCTGCCATGTCTTCAAAATATAATCTCAGCGTTACATCTTGCGCGGCCACGGACCTTAAAATGAAGTCGTGTTCATCACAGTTTTCAAAGTAAGCAATTTCCGATTCGATTATCCTGCCTAACGATTTATGTGCTGGTGTGAAATATCTTTTTGTCACATCAAGGTTACGAGTAAGGCAATTTATAAGTTTATCTTTTGTGATGGCTCGGCTTGAGACTGCTTCATTAATCCATATTCTAACGAGTGCTATATTTTTTTCGTAAACGGGAATCGATAAATTATTCCTCTTTTTACCCGTATTGCAAAAATCCGTAATGCTATCGTTTATCTTGGTGATTTTTCTTATAGCCGCTTTAACGTCGCGTTCTACTTCTAAACTTTCTATTATATATAGTTTTTTGACGGCTTTTTGGCCCGTCGCATTGGAGGAGAAAACAATCCTGTTGAAATGATCCTTGTGGAGTTTTTCCACTTCAATTTGCAATTGTTCTTTTGCTTCTTTTAAATCAGCTAGATTTGTAATATTCATATTTTACATGCCACCCTGGTATGTGTACTTATTAATTTAATGTTATTTCTTTGGACCGTAAGTTTAAAGTTTTCTTCTTATGGACTTATATTATAAGTTGGAGCGTTAAATTGCGTTACTGATAAAAGTATAGTATTCCAATCTGGAAAAGTTATTTGCTGCATGCAACTATAAACGTAATTGTTAGTATATTCAAACAAGTGCGTATTCTTGAACCAGTGGGCTTGTGCGTTAAATCTGACGATCCTTGTGGGTAGTTAGCCCCATCTTTTCGCGTAGCGCTTTGCCTGTTTCAAGAATACACATTCTTGACCAGTAAAAATATGTATAACTAATAGGTGCATAATTTAAAAGGCTTTAAAAACAGTGTGTTACGCGTTTTGGGTTTTAATTTGGTTACGAGTGGAAAAAGAGTAAAAAATGACTTTAATTTCCAATAATGAGAAATGAGGTGTGTTTTATTGTATGATTATTAATTAAATGCTGCATGCAGCACATAAGGGCTTGCGCTTAGTTCATGAATTAAGCATAATAATGTGAGACATGCAGCGGACAACAAAGGAGTCAAAATGACTAGACCGTTTAAAATGAATGTGTACGAGGCGCTTACCGCCTATGGTCAAATAAAGAGCGATGTGCTAAATGCTATTGGTTATGGTGCTGATTATGATTTAATCAGTCGCGTAGCTGGTGATACGATTGGCGCTAAAATGGTGGAACTGACAGGGGAGGAACAGGATAAATACATCAGAAATTACTCAATTGCGCTGGTTGAAGTGTTGAAGCCAGAATATTTAAAAGCACTGCGTTCTAGTATGCGCAGTCGCCGCAGTCGAGAGAAAAAAACGCTAAGCGAAAATAAAGTAACCAGCATGACAATCGATGTGTCTTTGCAAGATAATATAAATACCCTGGTAAAGAAAATGAACGGCAAAGAGACTAAAGGTAAACGTGTTTTCCAGGTTGATGTTGTACGGATGGCGGTTTTAGATTTAATGGATACGCTTGATGACAACGACGAAAGCAGCAGCAACGCTTAACCGCATATATTATATTGCTATGTGCTTATCGACCAAATTAATAAGCGTGTAGAAGCTAAAAGGAAACAGACATGGCTTGTGTTCAATCACTACCACCAAGAAAGAAATCGGAGTTACGCGACATACTCGACAGAGCGCGTGAGATCAATCCCACAGTAGGCCTGATGCTTGAGCTTAGTGCGTTAACCGGCTTGCGCTACTGTGATTACTCAGGACTCGCTATAAGCGACGTGATGATTAACGATGTAGTACGCGATCACATTAACGTGGTGCAGAAGAAAGGCTATAGTAAGCGTGTCACCTCGGGAATGAGCGTGCCAGCAGCTAAGGCGGCCTCACAAATTCGCATTCCATTTTCTGACCAGACCAAAAATGTTATTAGGGCCGCGTTGGAGCTTAACCCTGATGGTAAACTTTTGTTCGAATCAGAGATAAAAGTTGGGACTCCGTACACGGCTCAGTTCGTGAATAAGACGCTAAAGAAAGTCGCAAAGGATTTAAAATTATCCTATCCCCTTTCTGGTCACAGCATGCGTAAATGCTTCGCGTTAATGGTTATCAACGGGGGCGCTAAAATTCATGTGGTGCGCGACCTATTGGGCCACTCTTCGTTGGCTGTCACAGACCACTATCTCAGCACATTTATGGAAGATAACGACAAGCACGTTATTAAGCTGAACTTTTAAGACGTTAAATTAACGGCATTTAGATTCAATAGATAATGAGCGATAATCACCATGTTCAGTGTGATTATCGCTTACTTGTAAAGTGATATAAGTTTCGTCATCTTTTGTAAAACATCGCAGAGTTGCGTAATTACAAGGTGAGGCATGCAGCACTTACATGGTCTAAATGTAGTTTCCCGTTAATTTAATAGCGCGATACATGCAACACATACCCCGATTTAACCGTGTGCAACATGCAGCACTTATGATTTTAGCTATTTTACATGCCCGAAATCGTTGAAAACCTCCTTAAATCTATCCCCGTTAGGTCCCACATATGTGATCAAGCTGCCTTTTGTGCTTTTCCCTTTTTTACCGTCCGGTCTTCGATAGTGAATACGGCCAGTAGGAAAACTTTGCAGACATGGCAAAAATTGAGCCATCCACCCCTCCGACATAGACGAAAAAGTGACGATTATCGCCTCTTCAATATTCCCCAAGTTGTACTCTTCAATGACCTTATTGGTCCATACTCCGGTGCTCGGAATATCCTTAGTTATGTGGTGCCCACGATTATCTTTACCAGGCTTACACTTCTTCTTAATACACTTCTTTTTACACGCCTTTTCACCACGATGAAACGGCGGATTCATAAATACTTTGCCGAACCAGGGCTTTTTTAACCCGTCATCTTCAATGGTGTAATAGTTGTTAGCCTGGACGGTTCTATTGGCCTCTTCACAGCTAGCGGGATCTAAAGTGATGTGACCTAATACTTGGCGTACCAGGTCCAATATTTCCTCTGGTGTGTAGTAATCAAATGAATCCGAACTCTGGTTTATCAGTTCATGTGACATGTTTTTAAATCCTTTTTTAGTGGGCGATAAAATGAGTCAACGCAGCGGCTAACGATATACGTGTGACATAGATCAAATTGGAAGCCGTTGCACGAAACGAAACAACTATTATCCTAACAACGTTGTTCTGGTAAATCAAAGACCATTCAATACTAGCGCTGTCTTATTGATGGAGCTAGCGGCATGATTGAAGTTCACGGACTGGTAGGCGGTTACAGCCTACAGGTTACAAACCTAAGTAACGATAAAACAAGAGGTCGGGTTGGTGGCTATGGTAGAACCGGACGTTTTTTAGCGATTGCAGAGTACAATAAGTGGTATGATTCAGCGCTGATCATGGAGCTATTAAACGCGGCGGGTGACAATGCAAAATACAGCAATGCTAAAGCGGTATTCGAAGCGCTTGAGCGTGGGAAGTGTCACCTAACAAAACGTAGAAGACAAACCAAAAAACGCCTTAAAAAACCGCAGATCATGTTACTTAAACCGGTCCATAAAATACGTGATGTACCAGGTGAATTGCGCGACGCTTGCGACGTCAGCATTAAAGAGTACCTAACTACATTCATGTTAACTAGCCATGTCGGAGCGAAAATGAAAGGGATAAGACGCGAATACCACAAAAACGATAAAAACCTACTAGCGATAGCGTCACAGCAGCGCGACAAGATAGCGATTAATTTTGATGATACCTATTACTATATCGCGGCCTGGGAAATGCTAGGGGATACCGTGCGAGTGCTCTTTAACGAAGTGCCAGCTGCCAAGTTGACGCGAGGCGCTAACGGTAAACACTATTTTCGTAAATAGTCGCATCCTAACAACTATGTTTATTATTTCTATTTACATGATGGTAGGTATTGCAGTATTATCAGTTGCTCGACGCACTACCTATTCATTGGACTGAGGCGGGTAGTGTATGAGTTGTTTAGTCTTGATTTGTGCTAACTCCTTTAACCCTGGTGCGTTAGTGATAAGTTAAGTTAAGCAACTGGTAAACTTATGTAGATTCCATAAATTATATTTAACTCCGTAAATTAAATGTATGCAGCAAAAGCCCCTTATTTTCAGATTAAGGGGCTTTTTTTTGCCTTGATTTTATCGCTCAAAACATAATGAGCGCATTGAATCAGGAGGTGAACATGGATAAACGACTCTATATCGTTAGCGCGGGTAAGCGTGAGATCACTGTGACAGCCGGTTATCGTAAAAACGTGCTGTTCATACAAAGCATTAAAGAAAGTAATGCTAGAACACTGCAGGATATTGCTAAGTTTCGTCGTGACATGCAATCATTTAAACAGCGCGGTTTTTTAGTCGCGGTGAATGAGACTATGCCGCGTTACGCCCAGGGCTTTAGTAATTGCAATCTGTCTAGCATTGATAACAACGGCCAGCCGCGTTTAGTTGCCGCGTTAACGGCGTACCAATACCTGCAGGGGCGTGGTGCTATTCAGTTTGCAGAAAAGGTCCGCGTGATCTCGGTACCAACCAACGTTTACGATAAAGAAGTAAGTGACAAAGGCGTAGTGTCCTACCGTATCGATTGGGACGGTATATCAGAAGAAGCCATTGCAATGCTAGCAACGGTGTATAACTGCTTTAATCATTCATCCACGGAAGACACGTATTTAAAAGAAGTATTTTCGATACTGAACAAGGGTAAGGGCAAAGGTAGTCGTACTACTATTGAGTCCCTGGTCGGGGGTCGCTTATGAGTGCTTATTCTCGCCTATCAGATCAGTCGATTGAAGATGACATTTTACGCGTTGAGCTCTATAAAAAGATACTCGCCTATCTTGATGATAAGACAAACGCAGATGACATTACGTTATATGAAGTAAAGGAAGATGAAGAACAACGGCCCGAATTGTTGGCGTATCGCGTGTTTGGTAATCCCGTCTTGCGTTGGCTGGTTATGCTGGTGGCCGGTATCGATGATGACCTGGACATTATCCCGCATGGCTATGATCTTGCTTTCCCGCCTCTCTCAGTAGTTAGAACATTCATACGCGAGGTGCGAGACAGTGCCGCCACGTAAACTCGAACTCGAAAAAAAAGACAATGGCCGGTATTCAACTGAGGGCCTTAATTCTAAGCAGTTCATGCAAGCGTTTGAGAAAATACGCAAGCAGAACGCCAAGAAGAGGACCAAAGCCAAAGGCACACTAACGCCAGCCGTACTTAAACAAAAGGGCGCTAAGGACCTCAAGCGGCTTGGTAAAAAACAAGATGGCACCAATTTTACCAGGGATGATCTTATCGCCCTGGAAAAGAACAAGAAAGTCTTCGCTAAAAAGTATGATCGTAAAACTGCAGGTATTCAGTTCTCACAGATTATGTCTGCCTCTAGAGACATCGATATTAAACGTGCGAACAACCAGGTTAACGATGGCTCGGGTATTAGTACCGCGCATGCTGTAGCAGTCAAAGCCAACATCACCGTATTTCGCGTTAAAGCCTCGGTTAAAAATGGCGATGATGATCATATGGTCCAAATCAGGTTAGAAGCCTGGGAGGATTACATGATGGATGCAGAGGTTAGCACCAAAGGCTATCAAAAAGCAGCTGCCAAGGCTGCCAGGGACCGCTTATCGTTTAGTTGCGACTGTGGCCGTCATCAATACTGGTACCGCTATTTAGCCACCCTGGGTAATTATTGCGTCGCACCGCCTAAAGAATTCTCACCCCCTAAGATCCGTAACCCTGACTTTACCGGCGTGGCCTGTAAACACGTCCTGCACGTTGTAAATAAACTGCAGTCAGCAACCTGGACTAATCAACTAGCTATCCAAATGAAGAAACAAGCGAAGAAGATTGGATATGGTGACGATGGCCGCTCTACCCATGTTTTTAGCGACGAGGATATTAAGAAACAAAAGCAAACCCGTAAACGCAAAATCGATGTTAAGGCCATGCAAGCCGAATTCGAGAAGTACGAAAAACGCCAGGCCGCATTGGGTAAGAAACTCAATAAAGATAAAAAAGAGATCGATAAATTGCGTAAAGGCCTTGTTAAGCGCCAGAGCCAAATCGAAAAGGCTAACAAGCAGTTAGCCGCGGAGAAAAAATCTAAAGGTGATCTTATTCGTTTCTCTTACCCGATGTTCAAAGACACGAACAGTAGCCAAAATTGGTCTGACAGTGAGTTACGTACTCAATTTGCTAAACAGTCGGGTATCAACATTAAAGTAGTCGAGGCGGTATTGAGTGAGTAAAGTAATTAAATTAAAACCCAGGTTTAACGACCATGAAATCGTTAACAAGATTATGCGCAATGATTGGATAGTCGCGATTGAAAGCAATCCTGATTCGTTCCAGGCATTACTCTACATACCCAAAGAAAGCGTTGCTGTTATTGAGGCGTCAGAATATGAAGAGGCCCAATTCAACCAGGTGGATATTAACCAGCAAGTTTTAGAATATGAAATGCCGGTTATTGTTTCTGTGTTAGATAATCCCGACGAACAACCGGCCCTGGTACTCGAGTCAGGCGCGGAAGCCGTGAATAACTTTGAGCAACCGATGGCCCTGAGAATTGGGCGCCATGATATACCGGTCGGTGCAGTGCTGGAATGGGAAGAAGTAGCGACGGAAACCACAACTAGGCGTTGCTGGTGGTACGTACATAGCGGTGTTGCGCTTGGTACCACATTAGCTGCAGTCATACACAATGTAATACCCTGCCGCGATTTTGAGGGTATGAACGGCGGCGCATGATACAGCAAGTCGTGAGTGGTAAAACCCAATTGGGTTTTGTTATTTCCTCAATTGCGCTTTAAAAAACGCAATTGAGTTTTATAAAAACAAATTATGGTGATGTAAAAATGAGTGATAACACTGATATTCCAAGTTTCTCTAATGATGATTTTACATTTGATGAAGTGATACACGGTGACAGACTTGAAGTCTCATACCTCACTGACATTGACATAGGCGTTACAAACAAAATAGGTGCAGTCATAGGGCGGTTACATGTAAGCAGTCCAGAACACGCCCGTAACAAGCGTTTAGCCGCGTTCGCCACTCGTTCAACTAAAGATAAACTAGCAATGGGTGAGTTTGAATCCCCGCGCCGGTTCTTAATGGCCCTATCAAAACAGCGTGCTACCCCCGAACCAGGGGAAACGGAAACTAAACAGAAAAACGTGCAGTTGCCTTATCTCTATGTAACGAGAGCGCCAGGCATTGTTTTTGCAGAGCCGGACCAATACGCGGATGTTAGCGATATGACCGAATTATGCGATCCCGATGGTGCGTACCTGGGCCAGGTGGATCGTTCGGTTGTTAGTCTGACTTATCAACTTAATATTGTTGGTTGGCAGAATGATAATATTGATGCAATCGGATTATTAATCTTGTCCTGGTTACGCCATCAGCACATTGATCACTCATTCACGGTCAAAACAATACTAGGAGAATCGCCCTGTGAACTTGGTATCGATATAACAGACCGGCACTTGGTTACTGCAGATGGGGCTAGTTTAGCGTTTGAAGAGGATAAACTCCGCGTACTTGCAATTACGTTAACCGTAGCAGCGGAAGTACTCACAGTGCGCTATGGCACCAAGACAACAGCAACAGTGCAAGCGGGTAGTGTGTTGTAATGTATAGAGGGGATGAATCATTTTTTTTACCTAGTGCCAATCCTAACAGCAATGTTTTAAATACAACTGACCACGAAAGATTTAAGCATTACCATGGTGGCCCGATGTGGGGAGGTTTGGAGTGTTTCAACGCGTTATATCGTGATAGTTACGCTCTTGTTTCATTTGCCAGGCCACAACAATTAAAGCGAATACTAGCGATAGCCAAGGGCGTGATCCTGGATAACGGCGCGTATTCAATATGGCTAAAAGAAAAAAAAGGAAAGTTGGTTGTTGACTGGGCTAACTACTGGACGCGTTATTACATGTTTGTTGGTACCTATTACCAGCGTATCGATTGGTTTTTAATACCTGATGTGATCGGAGGGACGGAAGAGGAAAACGACGTTTTAATTAACCGAGTACCGTCTATGTTTGCGGAAAAAGCAGTACCGGTATGGCACGCAATGGAAAGCCTGGAACGATTAGGCCAATTGTGCAAACGCTTTGAACGTGTCGCAATATCGGACCACAGGGCATCACATAGTCATGTAGCCAAGGCACGCCTTAAAGAGACATTTGAATATATTTACATTCATAATAATTTTGATGTGAAAATTCACGGACTCAAGATATTAGATGGGCGTATCGTCGGGAAATATCCGTTTGCATCCGGTGATGCAACCAGTGTAGCTATAAATATGCCAAAGAATAATTCCGAATTCCCCGCAGAAAAACGAAAACTAAACAGAACAGTGATCTTAAAAAGCAAAATAGAGCGAGTTATATCGCCATCAATTAACGAATGGAGAAGAAGCTATGAAATATCAAATAATTTACCTGGTTAGTATCGTATTGGTTAACGTGTCGTTTCAACATATACCTATGTTTGTATTGACCGATGGCACAGTGTGGAATATCGCAGCTGTCTTTGCCGGTGCCGTCTTCATTTTTCGTGACTACGCACAAAAAGAGGCGGGTAATAAATTAGTATTAATTACAATGGTGGTAGCGGCGGCCATTAGTTATCTATTAGCGAGTCCGTTTATTGCGTTCGCGTCAATGTTATCGTTTGTCGTGTCAGAGTTCGTTGATTACTTAGTGTTTACGTTTGCTAAATGTGACTTTAGAAAACGCGTTATATTATCGAGTTTAGTATCAGTGCCGGTGGATACCTTTATATTCCTAACGATGATACAGAATTTTAGTACATTAAGTTTTATTGTGATGATAGTAAGCAAGTTGACAGCTATATCTATAATCGCTGTACGTAAGACCGCATTATGAGTCAATCGTCCGCTATTTTTGCACAGTCACTCATGATTAACGGCCATGATGTTGACGTTAACCGCATTGTGTCCCTGGCATACACTGAATACCTGGACCTTAGCGGTCCCGTTATCGTCCTGGAATTACGCGACGAACAATCTTTTATTGTTGATAATTACGGGCTGGTGGATGGCACAGAGATAATCATCGAAATGGGCGACGTTCACGGCGTGGGTGATGGTTTATTCAAAGAAACGTTTATCACCATGCTGTATCCCACATCTAACGGCGTAATCAAGATAGAGGCTTTCCAGCAGGATTGTTACAACATCAAGACACCGGCGGCCAAAGCGAAATTGTTTAATGATAAATCCCCCAGGGAAATATTAAGCGCATTGTTACCAGACCTAAAGATCCAAAGCTCAGTTACCGGTAAGGGCGTTTATCATCTTAACCCGGGCAAGACACCCTCACGACTATTACGCGATATGGCGCGAGACTTTGCGGCCGCGTGTTGGATATGCCGCGGTACCGTGTATTTTAAAGCTCTGTCAGAGATAGCCAGTTTGCCACCATCACTGACTCTCGGGTTAAATTCAAAGAACGGTGATGTGGATATTCAGCGTTTCAATAAGATTAATAACAGCGCGTTATACAAACGTGTTGCACATAAGCACTTTAGCAGTTGGGATACGGTATTAGGCCACCAGCAATCAACCGCATTTAAAGACAAGCAGCACGTTATTGTTGCGTACCCTGTTACGCCGGCGCAACTTGCTAACCAGGGCGTATACGTGCAACCGATGTTAGATATTGTGATAGTCGGTGATAGTAACTTTGTTCCTGGGCTTAACGTGGGCCTAGACATAGTTAAATTGTCTCACGATGCAGAGATAGATGAATCGGTGCCGGCTAAGTTGTTTATTCAGTCAGTGACGCATTACGCCCAGGGCATGAAATACAATAATAGAATGATGCTAGGGGTAATCGATAATGAATAATCAAAATGATGGGACCTTGCGTGATAAGTACCGCGCCGAAGTAGTGAGTATTAAGCACCCCAAAGGTCAGCACAAAGCCAAGGTACGTGTCCTGGTCCTGTGGGACCATATACTTGATGCGGATTTACCCTGGGCCGAATATTTATTACCACTTGGGGCTCGGGTTAATGAGGGTGAAGCTATGCCTTGCAAGGTCGGTGATCTGGTTTGGCTGGAGTTCCCAATTAGTGGTGATACCCGTTCACCATTAATTGTTGGCGCGTGTTATAGAGTGACTGACGGTAAGAGCGAATTGCCGCAAGACTTGTTCGACGCGCTCTATGAGCATAAGCGCACGGATAAGCAGCCACCGGCCCCAACGGTTACATATGGCGACAAGGTGACGGATTTACACGGCGTACTTGAACAGTTAACAATGGGCGGTGCCTGGTGTGTAACGCACAAAGCGACGGGAACGGCGGTTAGTTTCACGAAAGACGGTCAATTGGTCCTGCATTGTGAGGCTGATAGCTTTAGCTCTACCACCGGCGATCATACGGGTGAAGTGACAGGGGCCGTTGATCAAACAATAGGCAAAAAATTAAATGTGCATGTTATTGGTGACGCCCTGATAAAATCAGATGCTAATCTAACCGTTGAAGCCGGCGCGGATATGTTATTAAAATCCAAAGGTAAATGCACTATCGATGCTGGTGGCGATTTAATGTTTAAAGGCGCTAAAATTGGCGGCGAAACGGGCAGCAATTATGACTTTAAATAATACAGTGAAACGAGGATACATTAATCATGTCGTTTGATACGGATATGCGGTACTTGAACACTGATTCTATCTTTATCGCCAGGGTTTATATGTTATCGAGTGAGAGTGCGCTATGGACCTATGGTGTTAGATCCGGTGACTTAGTTCATTGTCAAAATGTAACATCCGTTGCAAGAAGTGCGGGCGGTTTTGGACGTGCCGTGACGGTATTCTTAATGCTTGATGATGACACCAAGAAATCAATTGTTGTTAGCGACGATACCGACATGATGGTTGAATGGTTAGTTTTTGAGAAAAGGTGTAAACAAGGAGATATGTTATGCCAGCTGCAGCAATAGTTGGATCAATGGGTATGGGTCATGATGGGTTTGTCCCACGGCCAACAGTAGAGGGTGAGGCAAAGTTTTTAATCTTTGGTGTGCCGATACATTGCACCGGTCATGCCTGGTTGCCACATATGGCCCCAGGTTCACCGCCACCGGTTCACGGCGGGAGTGGTATCGGTAGCAGTAAGTTTATGGTGTTTGGGAAAGCTGCTTGCATGGTGGGTGATTCAGTTGATTGTGGTTCCCCGATCGCAACAGGAGAAAGCCGCTTTCAAATATCATAACGTGGCTTGATAACGTATAGTGATTATTACATAACGCATAGCGGCCATTGCTTAACGTATAACGGCCATTACATAACGTATAACGGGACGCATAATGTTAAAGAGTAAAGTGCCAGTGATGGCGGAAAGCAAATCTAGAGCACCTAAAATCAGCGGGGAAACTTACCAGGCGATATTAACATTTGTTGAAAAGAGCAGTGAACCGGCCCTAATTGAACAGATAGCAAAAGGTGTAGGTGTTGAGGTTTCGGTAATACGCCGCGCCATGGCTAAGTTATATCGTCATCCCGACTATACATTTTTAAAGTTAAACGAGAATAGTAATAGCTTGTCTCGTTACACTTGTATTAAGCGTACCAAGTCAGCCGATGTAGTATCGATGTTGTTTGGTGGCCACGCGGAAGCTGCAGCGCTTAAACATAAAAAAATGGTCGGCCACTATTAACAATTACAATCCTAACAAATGTGTTTTAAAAAATAACGGCAGGATTAACGCTATGAGCATAATGCTTAATGACATGAAGATTACTGATTTTGAAGTGAAAGAGCATGCGGATGGTACGTTTAGTGTTATCGCAATGGACACAAAGGCTAATGTATACGAACACGGCCACCGGTTCACTCAGCGTAAGCACGCTAATACTATGTCGATGAAGATAATTGATGCCTACGCTAATCTAAGCTCTTTGCACTGGCGCTACTCTGCAGAGTTAACCCAGGCAGTCGCAAGGGGGATTAATACCGGCAATATATGGCTGTTTAAGAAAACCAGCGGCATTAACGTTAACTTTAAGAGCTGTAGACGCTAATTAATTAATGGGAAACTGAATATGGTAGGAAAACATAAATTACTATTTTATCGCTGTTGTTAGAATTGACGTTCTTTCAGATTAAAATAGAGATTAATAATAATGGATTTAATATTACCGTACTTGAATGAAACTGGATTTAACCCTGTAGCTTTTACTTTCTACCTGGTTGGTATCGTTTTTTTATCCTGTCGAATGTCTATCTCGTGGGCGTTCGGCTCCTCGGTAATGCCAGGTAAAGATGCTATTGAGTGTTTCCTGATCTTCATCGTAGCAGGTGTGTTCATGCAGTTTGTGGACCTTGGGCTCGTTATGTATGCGGCGTGTTATATCGAAGTTGGGTTGTGGGTATTGATTGCAACACTCGTTTTGTCATTATTTAACGGCAAGGCGAAAGAGTTCATTAGTGAAGTAAAGGCGATCAAGCAAGGGCCGTTCAGCGACTTAATGGATGCAATTAAAAAAGAAAGTAAAATAAATGGCTGTATGCGGATTATAATTTTAAGAATTAGCATTGTATGTTTCGTGGTGATCTTGCAGATCTTGGTTAGTTTACTTTTCGCATTGTTAGCATTTTCATGTCTATGGCCGCTTAAATTAAGTTATGTATTAGTTCGTTTGATTACTTGTCCTGATTGTAATGGTTTCATGTTTAAAAATAAGCGCAAGCACATAAATTGCGACTTAAACAAATTACTTAAAGCGGCCACTAAGTTAAATAAAGAGTAGATATTTTTACAAAACCCGTAGAACACCTAAAAACAAAGAACTTACTACATTGCGAAAGCCTCAGTTATTACTGGGGCTTTTTTGTGAGCGACGTAAAGTAACCAGGCCTTAAAAGTGTAACGTCTAGTGATTACACTAAGTCGTACACATAACCCTTGTGTAAAGTGTACGAACTAGCGTAATATCACTACATCAAATCTTACACGGTAAATAAACATGGCATTTACAGCTTATATTAGGGTTTCTGACGCGAACAAGGCCGACGGCGAAAGCCAAAGAACGGCTATACAAGCTTATGCAGTTAAAAACGGCCTAGCCATCACAAAGTGGGTAGAAGAACACATTTCCGCTACTAAGACAGATATTCAAGATCGTAAGCTTATGACCTGCATTAACAATAAAGAGAGAATCATCGTCACTGACATCACTCGCTTAGGTCGTAATAACGTATTGCCACTAATTGGGGTTATCGGTTCAATCAAAGAATTGCACTTAGCTTATGACGATAGAGTAATAAACGATGCTAATCGAGATGACGCAGAAACTATATTCTGTGTTGTCGGTCAGTCATTCGCTAGTGCTGTAGAAAGTAAGAAGCGAAGTGAAAGAGCGATAGCGGGACATGCCAGAAGAAAAGCAGCAGGGCTACAGATTGGCAGAGCACCAGGTGCGATCATAAAATCCAAGTTAGATATTCATTCAGCTTTAATTTTAAATGAATTATCGAAAGGCACGCCCAAAACTAAGATTGTGACGATGATAAAAACTGCAGGTACGGCTTGTTCACGACAAGGTTTATATGAATGGATAAGCAAAAGAACCATTAGTTAGCGATTGAGATAATGCGAATTAAGTTACATAATGGCATATTGTGGGTTACAAAATGGCAGGATGTAGGAATATGAAGTTTTACAGGGTTACAGAGGGTGAGTTCACCCGCTTTATTGAAAGCAAAACAATCTTAAAACTAATCGCACAAGAAAGCAAAGTTGAACCGGATAAGTTTTGCCTGGTTGGAGTTAACCCACATGAGCGTATCGGCTATGCTATTCGTCATGGCCGTGTCGATGAATTGAGGACCTGGCGATTAGATAACCTGGTTAAGTTTCTCAAGAAGCAATCCCACGCAATCCCCTTTGAGATCCAATATAAAACAAACTCATAAAAACTCTTACAACAGACCACTAAATTAGTGGTCTTTTTTTTGTCTTTAATTTAACAACCCCCACGTAAACCCCATTCTAACGGGCTTAACCGCCACCAACCACACCAAAAATAAACCAAAAAAAACCGCAATGATTTTACTTTCTTTTTATCGCTCAAATTATCCTCCAAACATGAATTATGAGTTAAATAAATTGTGAGGTCGTTATGTACTACGGGTTATCTAGCAAACATCAATTAGTCGAATTAGCACAGTGCGTATGTGAAGCGATTGGTTATGGCACCAATGGACACGGCGTGAGAATGCTGGTGGAAACATGCGCAGCCGAAACGTTATTAGGCAAGGCAAAGGACAACACCCTTTACGGTGCCGGCGCTGGTGTTAGCCAGGTTGATAAAGGCACGTTTGTATGGCTGCAAGAAAAGTTCATGAAGCGCTCTGTTGCCAGCAAAATCTTAAAAGAATTCAATATCAATCTTGGCTTAGTGCAATACAACGAACTTGATTTTAGTCCGTTGCTATCACTCATTTTCTGCCGTCTTCGTTACATGACAGTGAGCGAAAAAATACCTGCAACACAAGCGTTACGAGCTGAGTATTGGAAAAAACACTACAACTCGTCACTTGGTAAAGGCACACCTCAAGAATACCTAGAACGCTGCGATTCGTCAGGCGTTACCGCACTTTTAGCAAGCGCTAAATAAGGCGGTACCCGATGACTGCTACGAATCAACCAGGTTTAGCCGCTTCTATTGTTATTCCCTATCCGTTCTCTGACTGCGTTGTTAATGCAGCAGTTGCAGTGCAGGGGATTATGTCGGAAATGCTAGGCGATTGTTCCCTGGAATTTGCCCGTTTATCCGACGAACAGCAAGACAGCGCATTATCTAGCGTGCTGAGTTACCAAGCGTCATCAGACAGCTTACTCACACCACAAAACCTACACGATGCCAACGTGAAGAAATTACTTAATAGCGGATGGACTAAAGGCCCGTTTGATATTGAGCATAAGCGCACGCCGATGTTGTGTGAGTTCGATGAACTACCCGTTCAAATAAAGTCTTTTATCCAGGCAATGTTCGCGGTCCTTAAATCGATGGTTTTTAACGTTGACGAGGTACGACTATGAGTATCGCACTGATAGCCAAGGGCCTGATCTCATTCGCACCGGTCCTATTCGATTGGTTAACCGATGATGACGAACCAATGGCGCAAAAGGCCGTTGATATTGCCCTAGCTGTAACCGGCCAGGGATCGATTGGCGAGGCAATTGCCACGTTAACTGACAATCCCGCTATGAGTGACGCGTTTAATGAGCGCGTTCTTGCCAATAAACATCAATTCGAACTGCTAATGGCTGATAGAGCCGATGCAAGAAAGAACTACACCAATAGCCACAAACAAGCCGACCTAATGGCCGAACGCATTATGCGCGGCAATCTGCTCTTGGCGATCCTGGTTGTTGGTATTCAAATCGGCGTGACTTACTTCTTACGAGAAGATCCCGCCTTACTAAGCACCGCAACAGCAGTCTGTACGTGGGTTATCAAGCATCTACTTGATGAACGCAAAGAGGTTGTTGGTTTTTATTTTGGTGGCGCATTGTCGCGTGATACATCAAAAAACACCCCTTAATTAATCCTAACAATAAGGTTTTAAAAAATGAACAACAATGACATTAAACAGCGCTTCCATAAGTCACTGCACGACACTGCACGCCGCGCCGCAGAAATGAAGTCAGTATTAATTGAGCCGCAGTTCAACGGTGGTTCGGTTTATATTTCAGATCCAGCGCAGCGTGATGAATCTATCGCTAACGCTGCATCAAACAGCCCACTTTACTCGTCAATGGGTGATGAACTAGGTCGCCGTCAAGCACTGTCTGACGCGTCAGCAGTACGTGAATACACAGCGTTACACGGTAACTTACCTGGTGACGATCTTTTTGCTGCCGCGCACGGTGCATTAGAGAATTTATTCTCAAACAACCAAGCGTTATCTGAAACAGTCGGCGCGGGTATGTTGTTGTCTTCTATGTCAGATAGCAACCTGAGCTCTGAAAGTGGCGTAGCAATTCGTGCCACGACAGCTGCACTGACTTTACCAACTCTTCTCAGTAACCCAATGAATGCAATTGTTGCGTATTTGCCAGTGCGTAAATATGAAACAGAAGTGTTCAATATGGAACGCATTGCCGGCAAGACGCTAGGTGACTTTACTAAGAATCAACCGATAAACGAACTGACATTCGGCCAGTATTCGAATCAACGCCAACGCTACATCTTTAATGCAGCACAGTTACCGGACGGCACTAAAAAGCAGTTTACGTTTAATACAAAACTACATACACCGGCGCGTAAAACATTGCCAGTTCGTCAGCAGTCAGTACGCATTTATATAAACCGTGATTGTGAAGAAGTGGTAGTACAAATTGACGGTGGCGATCTTTACGGTTCGGTTACAGTCGGTGGAAACAAGGTGATTATTAGCGGTACGGTTGATCATGACCTGGGTGTAATTGTTGTTAACACTGACAAAGAGTTACCGGATGCTGTGGTATTACACGCTGAATTTGAAATTGATATTGAGTCAAACCCAGACCTGGTACCAACAGTTGATCACAAACTGACTTCGTTTAAATTCCGCCCTGCAAGTCGTGTTATCGGTGCTGATGCGTCGATCATGGCTATGTTCGCTATGAAAACTGAATTCGGCGTGGACATTAACTCTACAAACCTGAGCTCTATGCGTAATTGGCTAGCCAATGAACGCGCATTGAAACAGCTAGATGATCTTATGTTCTTCGTGCAAGAAACTCGCACGTTCGATGCAGCGGTCCCTACAGACAGCAATGAAACTTGGCAGACTCGTTTTGAATACATCAAATCGTTATTCCTTGAAATTTCACAGCACTTCATCAACACAAATAAAGAAGCAGGTCTTAAAGGTCTGTATTGCGGCACGTTATTTTCAACGTTCATTAAAATGTTGCCGTCTTCTTTATTCCAAATCGCCCCTGGTTACAACCAAACAACACAAATTCACTTTGTGGGTACCTTGCTAGGCAATATTCAAATCTTCGAAGTGCCGTTTACCAAACTGGTAGCTGCAGACAAAGCGTTGGCTTTCTCACGTACCGATAAGTTGGGTAAAGCCCCTTACTTCACTGGCGACGTTATCTCTCCAACGTTATACAGCCCAGAAGTAGGCTCGCCGCTACGTAAAGAAAACGTTCTTTGGGCGCACGGTTACGACAACGCGGCACCGGATTGTGGCAAGTTCTTGTGTCTTATCACGTTGCAAAACTTCACTGCCGGCTAACGCTTCACTCCTGGCATAACACCCCAGGCATAACACTCGTTGCTATGCCTGGTTCACTTTTTATAGAGGTACCACAATGTCGAAAAATACAGTAGTCGTGACGAACCGCAGTGGGGCGCGTTTATCAATTCTAGGCCGTCGCATTATGTCACTACGCGAAACCATAAAAGACCAAGAATTCCCGTTTGAACAAGCCAATGACGCAATGAAGTTTGCTGATTTAGTGAACGGCCAGCAACAACGCGGTTTAACGGCCATTTATGCCGGTCCAGAAATTAACACGGCATCCGTTGATACGACAGCCGTTGATACAGCCACCAGCGCATTTACGCAAGAAGAGCTTAAAGCGAAGACCGTTGTTGATCTTAAAACTATCTGCAAAGAACGCAAAATCAAAGGCTATAGCGGATTGAATGAAGACGCGCTAATCAAGCTCATCTTAACCGCGCAGCAATAGGAACAATAATATGACTAATCGTATTGTTAATGATGTTGCAAGCATCACCCTGAATTACACCGACCCAGGTAATACATTGTCTGTCGGCGGTGGGAGTTCAATGGCTTTTGCTGCAGTGGTTATTGCAACCAAAGGTCAGCCCAACAAAGTACTGCCGATTAATAGCAAAACTTGGCAAGACGTACTCGGCAAACCGTTACACGTCCGCGCCGGTTCACACGCTGAATCACTACGCCACATTAGCGAAGCCGTTGCTGGTGGTCCTGGTTTCGTTGTTCGTGTTATGCCTGATGACGCTCGTTATCCAGTGCTAACAATTGGTGCTATTACTGATTCGCTTAACGTGGTTACGGCCAGTGATGAATCTTACGGCTCTGAAATTACGTTAACCGACGGCGCACTGTCTGCAGTCTATCTTATCGATGGTGACAATGAACTTGCACGCTCGATTGAGATTGTCGCTGCTAATAGCGCGGAATATGGCGACGGTTTCTATGAGCTAACACTGACCGAAGCGCAACTTGATGGCAGTGTTAAAACATTAGAAACTCAAATTATCTCTTTTGATGTTAACGCCGTTGATGGTGACAAGCGCACCGCGTTTATTGATGACATGTTGTCTGAAAATTCAAAACGTCTACGTGCCGTCACTGATATTACCCTGCCAACAACGTTCAGTGCGATTGCTAAAGTTGCATTTGCTGGTGGTACGTCAGGTACATACAGCGATATCTCTACAGTGCAGTACAAAGCGGCCATCGATACACTGACTGCCGCCGCGCCAGTATTCCAGGCCGTTATTGCAGCCGGTTGTTATGACGATGTAACCCTGGGCGCGTTAACAGTGCTTGCTGATTCAAATAACGTGGAGTTCTTCTACGATGTTGAACCAAACCTATCGTTTGAAGCGGCGGTAACACGTCAACTTTCACTCGCAATGAACAGTCACTTTGCACTTGCGTATCACTTGCCTTACTCGGCCATTGACCCGTTCTATAAAACTCGCGCTACCTGGGGCCTGTCTGGTTTTGTCTTTGCGGCCAAAGCAAAAGGCGTAAGCACCAAAAGTCCAACGGGAGCATGGCACCTCACGCCAGCTGGTGAGACTCGCGCAACCATTACCCGAAAAGGTTTAGAGCTTAATCCGAACATGGGCGTTGCTGATGAAGTCGCGTTTGTTAATTGCCGCCTTAACAAGTTGGGCCATAACGGTCTTGGTCAATTGATGATTGATGACGCTTTAACCTGTCGCACCCGTAAAGATGCACTGCGTTTTGAGAATCAAGTGTCGGTTGATTTAGCAATTGGCCGCGATTACATCAACCTGGCTCGCTCATTTAAACATGAACCGGACGGCGTAACGCTCAAAGGCCTTACCGATGGCATGACCGCAATTCTTGATGGTTACGTTGCGTCAGACTGTCTTGTTACCCCACGCGATCCCGAAGAGGGTGAAAGCCCGTACATCATCCACGTTAAACAGCTTGAGTCCGATTTATGGCAAGTATCGTGGGATATATGCATCTCAGGTTCAGCACGCCGCATTATCGGCAAACCTCGTTTACTTAAATAATTAAGGAAAGACAATGGCAAACCCTTTTGTAACCGGTGGTTCACTACCTGGTAAAACGTTTCAAAAATCCGCTTTATTGACAGCAATGATTGAGAAGCAGAACGCGGACAATGAGCCGTTACTGTTATCGAATATCGGTGATGACGATGAATTAATCCTATCTGCAATGATCGCAACTGCAGACAAGAACTTGCGTTCACTTGCCGCGTCGTTGGCGATTGAGTGGTCCAAATCTGGCGAACTCGATTATGACGCATTAGAAGCCCTTATCACCGGTGCAGTTAATGACAATGACGATGACGAAGAACTTAGCGATGACGAACAGGACGAAGTTGAAACGCTGATGAATGCGGTGTCTCAGTTCATTTTAGATATTACGGACATGAGCGCTAAAGACGTACAAACGCTATTCGAAGAAGAGAACGACGCCCAGGCAGAAAAAGCCGGTGACGCTATCTCAGAAGCGATTAAAGGCGGTTCTTCTGACGAACTTATTGCTAACTACGCAGAGAAACAAGCCTTGCTGTTATCTGCTGTTAAAAAGGTTGTTCGTAACGGTAAGACGGTACTCATTAAAAAGCGTACTGGCCGTAAGCGTCGCATGTCGCCAGCACAAAAAGCAGCACTGAAAAAGGCGCAGAAAAAATCTAATTCAGCTGCAGGTAGAGCGAACCGTAAAAAGTCGATGCGTTTACGTAAAAGCAAAGGCATGTAGGGGCTAACCACCATGGCAATTTCATGTGGAGTCAGAGACGGGGATGGCATATCACCATTTTATAAAGCGTTCCTGACTCAAGACATTCCAGGCGTTGGAATGGTCACGGTGGTTGGTTACATTTCCGGTGATACGTCTATCGAGTTATCGCAGTTGTGGACCTCTCCATTTGAGGGGGATACAGCGGGTAACGCCGGAGGCATGGATAAGGCGTCGGCATTGGCACAAACGCAATCAGGGCTTACTTCAAAAACGCTAGCGAACGGAAAATTAGTGTGGGATGGGGCAGAAGCGTTAGAGATCCCGCTAACGCTTCTATTCATTGCACACGCTAACGCCAAAGTAGAAGTAAACGACCCAATTGGTTTTTTGATGCAAATGTCGAGTCCAGAACTAAATGATGTAACCCCCCTTGGGCGGATACCACAAAAAGTAACCTTGGACCTTGGCCGGCGCTTAAAAGCTAACGTGTTTATTAAAAATGTTAGCTACAACGAAAGCGCAGCAAAGACCGACGGCGGCTATTTCACGCACAACGAAATAACACTACAAGTAAGTTTAGACGGGGCCGTTAACGCTTCGCACATTCCGAATATCTTTAAGTAAGAGGTAATAAATATGGCTTTAACACATAACGCCAAAGGCAATCGTAACTTTATGCGTGAGAAGTTCATCAAACACCGTAAGGTTGGTGAGCGTGCGATTGCTGCACATTTTGAAATGAAAATCAAAGGACACCCTAACCTGGATGTGAAAATTGCAGCAACGCAATTACCAGGCATGGAACGTGAGCTTATTGAGTCTTTCGGCTCAATGGGTGTGGGTACCAATTTTCAGGGAAATTACAAAAACACCGGCGAGATCACCGTGTCGATAGAAGAAACCATTAAAGGAGATACGCTCACAGAGCTGAAAGAAATTGTGCAAGACAAAGCGTATGTCAATGTTGAGATCAGCATGACACCCGAAGAACTGTCTGGTAAAGCGTCTTATACAGTCAAGTTACTAGAATGCTCTATTGCCTGTGAAGCGATTGATCTAGCCAATGAAAGCGTGACAGAGCTAGTTAAACCGTCGGTAACGTTCCGCTACAACTGGGTAGACTAATTATGACACCGGCGGCCCTTTTAAGTGATGTTAAATTACGTTTCTACTCATTGTTACATAAGGAGTCAGACGCGCTCATGGTGCTATTAAAAACAGCACTAGGCGCGTATCAAGATAAAGCCGGTGTGTCTGAAAGAATCAAGATCAAGACCGTTGTTAAAGATGAATACCAGGTAGCTAGTTTTTCAGTGCCTGATGATTTTTTAGCACGCGTCGTTGTTAAAGATAGGACCGGTAATTACGTGTCAGCCAATTATGACCGCCATGAAAAGCGGATGATAATTGAAAGCACACGTTACCGACTCCCGCTTACGTTTGATTACCTGGTGAACTTGCGAGAAGTGGACCTAGATACTTATGAACTACAGCCAGAGATTGTTGGCTTGGTCCAGGACTATCTAGAAGTGCTTATCTCGATACCAAATAACGAGCGTAGACGTCGGGTAGCCCTGGCCGGCAATCTTGATGTATCAGACATTCCCGTTGAGAGTGAGTCGTTTGCTCGTAAAACAGAACTCGAATTACGCATGAACTCCGCACGCTGCGCCTTACCTATGATCTCGATTCAAGCCTAAAACAAACGCGTCATTAGTCCTCACAAGGCTGGTGGCGCGTTCTTCCATTAAAACAGCGTAAGAGGTAAGCATGTCTCGTAAGCTACTGCAGATGCAGCGCAAAATGGCGCTAGCCAGAATAAAAATAAAGTATCAACTAGATTGCCTATGGCGCGTTGAAATTGACGGCCAACCGGATGATATGGACCTATTTAGTCGTGAAGTAAGCTATGGGAAAGGGACCATTGAAAGTGACACGATAAGTCTACGTACTGGCGATCTAAATACCCCCACCAAAAAAACAGCCGGCTCTATCACTGTCGTTTTCAACGATGACGAAGACGGCAAGATCAGCGATTACATCGACTCCCTGCAGTCAAAGATATTCAACAAAGACGGTACCCAAAATCTACCCGTTGATTATTTAATTAACCTTAAAATTTATCGCTTAAAAGATAATGGTACCGAACGATTAGATAAGGCCTGGTTGGTGTACGTCGAGGGCAACGACGATTACAGCGGTAATAACGATAGCCGGACTGAATTCGGCACGTTTAGCGCCACCTTTAAAAAATATAAATCCATAGGAAATTAATAATGATAGAAGCCATCGAAACGTATGAACTGTTTGAAGACCGCAAGACTGCAATCCATTTTCGTGCGCCAACGGTGGCTGATTACCGCGAGTTCGTGGGCTTATCGGTGCATCTTGAAGAAATGATCACAACGCGTTATTTAAACCAATTGCAGATCCCCGAAAAATACAAGAACGGAAAAATCAATGATAGTGCTAATTGGACTGCAGAGGACCGACGCACGGCGTTGTACTGGATTTATATTAATACCCGCGACAATACGGTAATCGAACAGAGCTACCACTGCTCATTTTGCGATGAAGAACACGCCCGACAAATCGATATTACTGACCTAGTTGAATTGCTGGTTGAAACCAAGCATACGATGACTGAAAAGTTAGACGTGAAAGGCGTTAAGCCTGGTCACATCCAGCCACTCCGCGGTATCGCTGTTGAGTACATTGAGCAACTGCGTAATAACCGTGACGATTTTGAAGAAGAATCAACACAGTGGTACGAGGCCCATACCGATTTACGACTTTATGAGATTGCCTGGGCGATTAAATTTAAAGACGATGACAAGTCCCTATCACTAGAAGAACAGGCAGAAGCCCGTTATGCGTACCTACTGACTCTAAACGCTGATTCACAATTTAAAATACTGGCTGCAACGGTAAGAACTGCTCTATCTGCAATGTCACATGGCCTTTTGAGTGAATACCTGGACGGCGAATTGCGCTTAGTGACGCCACCGCATTTATGCCCCAACGTACAGGAGGGCGACGAGCCGGTTGAAACTGTTTTGTTATTACCCTTTCGGTATCACAACTTCCTTCCAAATCTATAGCCTGGATGGGTGGATTGAATTTATCGCAATGTGGATGGAGCGAGATCAACCGATAGACGCGATATTGGCAACACCGGCGCATTTGGCCCTGGCCGTTGAAAAGAAATTACAAGATAGAGCAAAAAAATGAATCAAATAAATAAGAAGTCGTTCTATGACATTATTAAAGTGATCGAAAAATCCAGCGTTCGAGAGCTTGCCGCGATTGCCAATGTAGAAAAAGCGATTGGGAAAAATACAGTCTTACCAGGTACTCGACGTATTGATCCACGGTCCGGTGTTGCGCCAGGTGAAAATACACAGAGTAACTTTAACGCGGTATCGTCATTTTCACCAACAAAGCGAAAAGCACCTACCGCAGCTGCAGATCAAAAAGTCGAGACTACTGCAGTGCGTAAGGCAACCACCACAAGTGCCAGAGCAAAGACAGCGCCAGCGGTAGCCCCGACTGCAGAAGTGCCCCCGACTGCAGAAGTGCCACCAACAACGAAGCGCAACGAGGCCAACGTCACTAAGCAAACAGCACAAGTGGTCAAAGCGTCACAAGCCACAAACGCAGCACAGCAAGATACCAATGAATTACTCAAAGGGTTATACGAAGATAGCCAGGGCCGGTTGCGTCAATCAAGTGGTGCTTTTGCTAGTCGCCAGGCTAAAGAGCAATACAACAAAGCAAAAGAAAACAGCCCTGCAGAAGATGGCAACTCACCCTCATTGTTAAAGACCTTATCGACCTGGGTGCTTGGTGCCGGTGGCAAAGTAGATAACCAGGCCGTCGATAGTGCCGGCGTTGCCGTTGGTTCAAGTTCTTGGCTAGCTGCTAAAGAAGTGGCAAACATGACAGGTCAACTTAAAGACTTTGCTGTTGATAACGATCTAACAAGCAAAGAGGGTATCAAAGGTAAAATTGATAAAGCTAAATCAGCAGTAACGGATCCTGCAGCCTCATTTAAAAATTATTTCTCAAAACGACAAGACAGTAGTGACGAATCGCCGGCGACCAATAGTGAACAGGTCAACACGGTTAATACACCAGGTACGGCGCATGGTTTAAGCAGCGCGTCACTATCTCGAAAAGAGGATAACAATAACGACACTGGTACGAGTCTCTTGATAGAAGAGCAGACTAAATCACAGTCGATTGAAAATAAGCAGCAATTAGAGTTACTGGATAAAATTAATAATTCTATTGGTTCTAGCGGTGGCGGTGGCGGTTTATTCGGTGAAGACGGACCAGGCCGCAGAAAAAAGAAAAAGGGTAGCCGAACAAGAAGAGGTCGCGGTCGTGGTCGTGCTGGTGGCCGCATGAGCAGCGTGTTATCAAGTGGCGGCAGTAAAGCTGCAGGTTTAGCGACGGGCGCAGGTGCAGCGGTCAAAGGTGGCGCAGGTATGCTAGCAAAAGGTGCCGCTAAATTTTTACCAATGTTGGCACCGTTAATGGCCGTTTACGATGGTGTTAGTGGCTTTACCGATACCGCAAAACAAAAAGAAGTTTTCAATCTAAAAGAGGGCGAAGAAGCAACGACGGGGCAAAAATCATCTATGGCCTTGGCAAACGTGTTGGATATGGGCGGTCTAGTATCCGGTGGTGCCGGCTTGCTTGGTGGCCTACTTGGTTCAATGGGGTTTGATGGAGCCCAAGAAGCGTTAACGTTTGATACCGGTTCGATGACCAAAGGCATTTATTCAATGTTTGGTGGTGATGAATCAAAAGACGAATCAGAAAAAAAAGCCGATTCTAAGGGCGCAGAGGCCACAAAAAGCAAGGTAGACAAGCAAAGTGATGGTCCAGGTGAGAACACGCAGCAGAAAGCCCCACAGAGCGTAGCGGAAAGCAAACAAAGTAATGCCGTAAGCAATCCAGCGTTTGAGCGGTCCAGTGAACGCCTTGTTAAATCGTCTAGGTCTATTGCTAGTGCACAGTATGTTAACCCAACGTCAGAACAACCGGCGAACGCCAATACAAAGCCAGGCAAGGCCAATGCAAACCAAGAGATTGTCGCTAAGTCCGATCCCGCGTTAACCAAGGCGCTAAATGAACTATTAAAAGTAACTAAAGAAAATAACAAGAGTAATGGCAGCTCGTCAGTTACGACCAATAAAAACAAATCCACAACGAACATAACAGCAATGAACAAGGGCGGAGATAGCGGCGTGCCGATGGGATTCTCTGACACTCAATTACAATTAATCGCAATCGACGCTCGATAGGAATTGATATGGAAATAGATCACTTAATGAGAGTCGATACCGGCTTACTGGTTACTCATGACGAAGACGAAGCCAAAGAGAAAGTCAACTGGTGGCTGGATACACCGGAGGGGGAACGGTGGGGCGATCCAGCCTGGGGCCATCGCTTAGTGCAGTTCAAGCATGACGCGCCAGGCGTATCGATGGAAGTAGCGATAGAGGCGCATGTTTTCAACAAAATGCAAACGGATATACCCGCAATTAAAATCAGCGGGATCCGCGCAGAAAGCATTAACGAGAGTGAAGTAGGACTAATAATTGAAACCAACATGGGTTTAATTCAAACGTCTTTCAACCGTGCTAACACTTAACCACTGATATTTACGCGTGACGATTTACATGGTGAATCGTCCTTAAAACAGCCACTTAACCACACTTAGACTTTTAGCAAGGATGACGTAATGACGTTACTAGACATTAAAAAACTATTTACCCAGGTGATCACAGATAGCCCTTGGTGGTCAAAATTCAAAGGCAGTGAATTTGTCACTTACCTGGTCACGTTTGTAGCACAAGTTTACTTTCGTGCTAACCAGGTGTCAGCTAGACGATTGCAAGAGTCGTTCTTGTCCCTCGCATTGAAAATGAGTTCAATTCTGGCGCACGCGGAATCAAAAGGATATGTTGCTAAAAAACGGGTACCCACAAAAATTGGCATCAGCATTACTAACATAAGTGACGTGACGCAATTTGCGCCGGCTAATTCAAGTTTGTTTTCCAGTGATAACAATCTGCATTACCTGGTTCAAACCGCGTTAACGATTGAACCAGGCCAAACAATAACGGCAGATTGTATCCAAGGCCAGCTTGTCCACTTTCAATCGAGTGTTGATGTGACCAAGAAATACCTAACCAAGCAATTAGACGTGCAAACATCGCAGTCTATCGCTTCGCTTGCGGTGTTCATGGAAACGCCGAACGGTGATATAAATAAATGGCAATCAACATTCTTATTTAGAAACACCAATGCTGAATCACTCGCATATGTCGAGTTCTACAGCACTACGCAGCAAGTGGGTATTCGTTTCGGCAATGGTATTTCCGGTTTAATCCCCGAACTAGGCTCTATTATCACTATTGAGTGCGTACTGACAGAGGGATTTTCAGAAATTGCAGCAGGGCAAGAGCTCAATTTTACTGATGATGAAAACTTAACTGATAGCCTTATTGTCACAACCGGCGATACGCTAATCGTAGGCAGCGACAGAGAGGGTATTGAAACCGTGCGTAACAATGCCCTATATCATACGAACTATGATAACAGCGTCGTTTTCGATGGCGATTACGCTTACTTTACACGTCGGCACATAGGCGGTTTAACCTGGTTCAGAGTGTGGGGTGAAAAAACACAAGAAAAGTTACAGGGCCGGTCCGACCTTGATTTTATCGGTAAGGTTTATCTTAGTGCTTTTCATCCGGCTATCTCACAAGCAGACATAGCCACCAGCATTAACACACTTTACGCAAACGTTAAGATGCTCAATATTGAATACGTGCCGGTGGCATGCAAAGAACAGCTATTCACAATCCAGGTAGAAGCAAAGATTTTAAGTTCAAACAAGCCTAACCTGGTGCGCGGCGTTGTGGTCCAGGCATTAGAAAAAGCATTTTCAAGTGCGTCAGACAAGCATGACGGTTTAATCTCGACTAACGAGATATGGAAAAAGCTAGAATCGACAGGCCTGTTAACCACTTTTACGATCAGAACCAGTATTGATTTAGAAGTTGCGCCGGTGTTTGATACGTTCCGGTCCCTTGATGTAGAAAACTCAACTATCAACATTACGTACTAATTAACGCACCAACAAAAAGGCCCTTGTGTTAAGCAATGGCCTTTAGTGCTTTTATGTTTAGTTTCCTATCTCATAAAATCCGAAAAGTCGGTGTCATAATTTTTATCTTCAATGCACCAACTGCATTTTTCGCAACGATGCTTTTCATCATCACCGATCATAACTCTATGCCGACCGCAATTAGGGCAACCGTTTTTAGGGTTATCATAATCACCAAGTTTTGATTGCTGCAATTCTTCATGTGCGCGTTCTTCACTATCATCAAACATTCTAAGTGTCCTATATTACTCGTAGTGACTTGATGGCGTCATATTCTTTTCACGTTCAGCCGCCCGTTTAGCCAGGTCTTTTTCTGCTTTATCCCAACAGCGCCCGACGCAGCGCATTAGTTGTTCACGGCTAGTATAACCGTCACGATTACCGGTCATTAAATCTTGCTCAAAATCAACGTACTGACTAACGATAGGAATATAGTATTGGCCCCGTTCGTCTTTGTCATTAATACAGCTCACTACTTCAAGCGGGTACTGGTTCTTGTGACCAATCATGGCATAACCAAACTCTAATTCGCTTACATATTTGTTAGGCTTTTTTGGCATAACTTTAAATCTCCATTTTAAATTTACTTACCTGGTACTTGCTTGGTCTTGATAAGGTCCGAATGGTACCCGCACAACCCACAATACTGATTTACAATATCGCCCTGGTTGTAACTGACTTTGTGACAGCTAGGACATGTAATCGACTTTATGCGCTTAAAGGTCATCGTCATATTCCTTAATTTTCAAAAATGGCAGTATGTTAAGTTTTGAGATTGTCTTGGCGTCAGAGTAGCGCATAGGTTTGGCGACGAACCAGACCAAAGCGTTGCCCCATTTAATACGTTTACCGTAGATTGAATCAACAATTACCCCCTCTCCGGATAGTACGCTGTGACTTCTTTGAATAGCTTCAAGTGTCAGGCCTACGTTTTGCGCATCATCATATTTACAGACATATTTCTCGTGAATTTCAAGACCGTCAATCTCAATAACCAATATCATGAAAGCGTATTTAACACCGCGCTTAACTTTTGGCATTACATCCGGTACCGGTTTTGAACTATCGATAACGCCGGTAATTTCTTCAAAAGAAAACATACAACCACCTTGGGGTAAATTAATGTGACGCTTTATTCGCTATCAACAACAGGGCCAGTGCGCCAGAACGACTTAGCCATATGTATGACGGCTAGTTTCTCGGCATTGGACCAGGCTCTAACACGATCAATGAATGGGCCTATTTCCTCGTCCGTAAATAAATCGTTAACCTGGCTATCGTACTGATAACTTTCGCTGATGTGCCACGACAACAAGCGTAACTCTTGTGTAATGTCTTGATGTGGTAAATAACCATTGAACGCGCAACGGAACGCCATTGTTTCAGCGTCAGATAGTGCAGGTAGGCAGTCAGCAACGAACAAATTATATTGTTGTGCCATGGCATTAAGTGAACCGGACCAATTAACGTCATTAGTCAGTGAGAGTTCGTGACATAGCTTGATAGTTTCATCCACCAGCCGTACAGATTTTTTAATCGTCATCATATTTCCTTATTTAAAATAATGGGGCCATCAACGCCCCGTTGCTATTATGCGTTAGCAAATTCGTTTAGTTCTTCTAGCCACGCGCTTTCATCACAAGTGCCATGCTTAATTAAATGGCGTGCTATATCACTGCTTATGTCATTGCCAGAATATAAATCATCGGCCCAAATAAAGCGCAGAGAAGCTAAAATTTCATCTTCACTATCAAGTGAGTCAGCAAAGAAATAACCATTGTCGCCGTTGCGCTCATAAACCTCTTCAACAAAGTCTTCAATTGATTGACCAGCGCTAGGGAAAACCTCGTCTTGTAGGTACTCAACAAGATCACTAATAATCTCACTTTGAAAATTATTGAAAATTTCTGATTCGTTAATCTGATTGTAAATAGAACGGGCCGACTCATTCAGAACACCCACATTGTTATTACCGTCCCAATCAACACTTGAACCGTCAAGAATTGCCTGAAAGTCTGCCTTGCTGTCTTCAATTAATTGCTCAATAGTATCAGCCGTTAAACCTGCATTAATTTCAAATGTTAAAATAATACCGTGCCATTGCAGAACAGGAGTAGAGCCAATTTCGCCGTTGTAGTCAGCGCCACACTCACCGTTACGCAGATCTAAAAAAATGTACGCAGGTTGTGGTGAATATTGACCACCGTATTGACAGTGAATAGGGAAGCGCGGCGTGTTTTCGTCGTTCTTAAATGTGATGTTTAATTTTTGCATAATGATTTACCTTATTTACGCCCTCAAATAATAGGGGCTGATTAATTGGTTTTTTGGGCTTATTCCCTGGGAACACCTATACAGTATCGCACCCCCGTCGCACCCGCAAGCACTTTTTAAAAAAACAATGTCATAAATGCCGAGTTAAATGTAAAAAACACACGCAATAACAATAAAAATAACCCGCGTTTTTATCGCTCAAATTAATATCCGTTCATCTAGTTCAATGGTGATCGCATGTTCAAATCAAAACTAACAAAGACATTTAAAAATATTAATGCCTGGTCAGAGCTTGCGGACGCATTGCAACACGTCAACGACGCTGTGATCGAACCAACGTTAGACCGGCTAAAGGGCATGACTAATGTATTTACAATGCACCCTGATGATCTGCAGGTTCGATTCAATGAGTTGGGCGCATTTTTTGCCGTCGGCTTAACGGCCCAGGAAGATGTACCGCTATTACTGCAGCAGCGTACTGATGAAATTCACTACAAAGGTTATGAATATCCGCTAACTAAAACCTTTGAACGCGAGTTTCTAAGCGTGCCGATGACCTGGCAGCAGCTTTACGCACCCAAGGACCTAATAACGCACCCCTACGGCTCTAAGTTTCTGCTACTGCGCGACATTATTAACAATGAGCTTAATCGTGATGATTACTTTAAAACGATGCGTGCAGTGATATTTACCCGACTAGACCATGTTAACGGCAAGTTTGCCAGCATGGATGAATTTGAACAGCTGCTTAACCGCGTTGTGGTGCCACTCATACCCACGCACATTGTATTCGATGGTCAGCAATATTTTCTGAAAGCAATTATATACGGTGATAAGCCTTACAAGATCAGCGTGCCTCACACTGAAATTAGAGATACGCGAATTAAAGTCGCGTCACACCCTCTGCCATCCAAGCAAACGATAAACGTCACTCAAATAAAAATCATTGATGTGAAAGCTGAGAAATTACACGTCAACGGCAATAAGCCAATTCTCCACAACCTGATCACGTTCGATGACTTTGCCCTCGACATGATCCCACTCGACATTAACTCAACACAAGGAAATTGGTCATGACTACTGCAGCAGCTAGCCAAACCACTATTAACGCCCAGGCCTCTATCGATAACCAACCTATCGTTATTGAAGATGCAAAACTCATGGATAAATTTTTCACCGAACGTGATTTATCTTGTATTGCCCAGGTCCCTTTTTTTAGTATCGCCACCGTTGAATGGGGTTATGGCTTTATTGAACAAATTGACGGTAAAGATAGTGTAGCCCCAATTCCAACAGATTCAACGGGCCTTGAAACGGTAGTACATGAAAACACGCCCGATCTAGCTTATGTAAACAACGTTATTTCACTGCGCTGCGTACTCCCTGCAGGGGTGGTACCAGAAAATGAAGTTAAGATGGTTTCCGCTATTAACGTGAAAGATGCTAAGGGTAATTCTATAGCGATCAGTGCGGTTCTGCCTATTCCCGTTACGTCCGATCGCTTGCTGCAGTTTGATATTGAAATTCAAGTCGATGGGGTTCAATAGATATGACAGATAACGCCCATTCCACCAGCTATCCAGACCAAAAAGCGCTAGTTCTGCATGTCAGTATGCAGTACGGCGAACCCATGGCTAGTGAAGCAATTAACCGTAATTTTCATAATATTATGGCGCATGGTATTTACGAGGGTTTTGAATGCGTTCTTGCTGGTGGCCTTAACGTCACCATTGCGGGTACCGGTGAGCAACATACCCTGGCAGCGAAACACGATAACGTAACGCTAACCGTACATGCACAGCATCCAAGCACGGTAGCTATATCAATAGGGCAACATGTCCTGGTTGTTGACTCGTTCTATCAGTTCGGCGTACAAACCAAACAAACTGAAGCCACGGCGGAGATTGAAGCGGCTGAATATAAACTCGTTACTCTTGACGCAGTATTACCGCATCACATCATACTTGCTGAGTTTGACGTACCAGGCGGCACGACAACACTAACTGAAAGCATGATGGATACAACCGTTCGAACAGAGGGGCGAATGGATATTGCGGGGCATGTAAAGCAACATAACCCGCACGCTCAGTATGAACGTGTTGATAATGCCGCAACCAATGAAGACATCGATGTTGAGTCAGTGGAAGCAAAGCATATTAAGTTGCCGCAGTTTTGGCGCGGTATTCAAAAATATGTATTGGAAAAACTATGGCTGTCACTAGCTGCAAAGATATGCCCTGTAGGTGTACCTCTGCCTTGGCCTACGGATATTGCTCCAGCTGGTTTTGGCATTATGAAAGGCCAGTCTTTTTCCCGTAGCTTCACCGAAACACTAAAGGCTTACCCTAGCGGTGTTTTCCCTGATATGCGCGGTTTAGCCATTGTAGGTAAAACCAATAGTGAAGTCATTCTAGCGTACGAAGCAGGACAGGTTAAAAAGCATGGACATGCAGGATCAAGTGTTAGTTCTACTAATTTAGGTAGTAAAAATACAAATACTACGGGCAACCACGTACATGCGCTAAATGCTGGTAAATCGGACTTTGGTGGTCTTGTCGGTGCAGGTGGATCCGCTTATTATCAAAGCGCGGGAAATACAGTGGCTAACGGTAATCACTTCCACTCAGTTTCTATTGGTTCACATGCCCATAGCGTAGCTATTGCGATGTTCGGTGCCACTAAAAACACCATTAATAACCGTAAATTCAACTGGATTGTGAGACTAGCATAATGAATCAAATTAAAAGTAAATCTGTCACGTTACAAGTCTCTCGTATCCACTCATTAGGTTGGTGGCTTGGTAATAGCGACGAACACGTCGCAAGTGGAACGGCATTAGGCTCAGACTTCACTGAAAATGTTTACAGCCCAAGTGCTGCTGGACTCATTGGTAAATATGAGCTGGACACCGATTCGTGGGTGGAAGTTGAGGATAAATCCAACTTTGAATTTTGGTCGCCCGTTGGGGAACGTTTTGTTATTGGCATACCTGACGGTGATTACCCTGAATGGGCGATAAAAGAAAATCCGCCAGAATATGATAAAGACACGCAGACAATCTTGCATGACGTGAATAAGTGGATAATTCACGAAATTGAACTTGGTAAAAAGTATTGGAATAGTGACGCTAACGAATTTATTGTATCTGATTACAACTTTACCCTACCTGTAAACCATACGTTCAAAGAGCCACCAGAAACAGGTGAAGGTTTTGTAGCTCGATTGAATAAGGGTGAATGGGCGAAGATTGAAGATCATCGTGATAAAACAATTTTTAACTGCGATGATTGTTCGCAATCAGAAGACGTTATAGAGATTGGCCCCATTAAGATTAACTTTACTCTTGATGCCCCAATCTCGCTACAGGATGAATGGATTGATGGTGCTTGGGTTACGAATCAAAGTGATAAATATATCGCAGATTACGATAGGGTTGATGATACCCGTCGCGCTCTATATAGAGATACCTGCGATCCTTTCTTTGCCGAGGCTAATGTTAAACGGCTACAAGGGGATGAGCAAGAAGCTGCAGACATTGAATCTCAAGGGTTAGCCGCAAGAGCCAAGATTCAAAATGAAAATCCTTGGCCTACGCCATTGGCACCATAACAACTAAAAACCCACTAAGCCCTCGTTATTTAACGGGGGTTTTTTCGTTCTAATACCCCTGTCTTTTTATCGCTCGTAATACCATGAAAGCTAATTAATAGGGGCTCACATGGAAGCTATGATAGATGTACTTTTAAATGCAGACATAAGCAATGAACGAGTCAATGAAATAGTCGCTGTAACACTCGCGATCATTGGTGGCCTCGGTTCGTTTATGCAGGGGTGTAGAAATGGCGATTTAAAGCGTACATTTTTTAATTTTTTCACTGAGTTAATTTTAGCGGTAATTGCAGGACTCGCAATTTTAAACCTGGGGCAATGGCAAGAATGGCAACCAGGACTAATAAACGCGCTTATCTTGATACTAACGAATAACGGTGGTGACACATTAGCGACAGCTAAAGCAATGTTAGCCAATTTTATTAAACGAAAACTCAACTTAGGGGAAATACAATGATCAACGAGCTATTCAGTACGGAGGCATCATCAGGCATCCTAATACTGTTAATCGCAATAGCAGACCGATATATCTGGCGCTGTGGCTGCGTAAAGCTATTGAGTGTAACCAAAGGGACATTTAATCAAGATTACGCACGCTTTGAATTAGCGTTCAAATCAAGCCAGCGCTTTATTCGAAGTGAAATGATTTATACAGTGCGCGACAAGGAAGAACCGACCACCGTTATTCGGGGTAAAAGCGGGGCGTTAGATTTTTCACTCAAAGGCCTAAATCGGGAATACCTTTTAGTCGATAAAAAATTGCTGCATTCCGGTACCTGGATAGTAGACGTGAAAATCACCACCACTGGTAGCCGCATTAATCCGCTTCACAAGATTTTTCCCATCGAAACGCACATTCAACAAGAGGTTGAAATTTCCCTATGAAATCTAAAAACGAACAGTCCTATGCTGTTTTCAATTTTGCCAATTTTTCAGAAGCAGGGCTTAAACGATTTGCCGCCGTACTGGAACAAAAAGACGGTGACGTTGTAAGCATAACCGCCACGAACAAGGTTAAAAAGCTGGATGGAAAACCGACGAAACGTGCAACGCTATTTTTTAGCGATCAGCAAAAAGCGGAAATTGTGATCGGCGGAAACGGTGACATTGTGACGCTTAAAATTAATGGTAAACCTACACCAACTGGCAGCCCTAAAACGCTGATCGACTTTGCCCGTCACATTAGCAAAGTATTAAAGTCAGGCTTTGCCGCGTTTGATAAGTCACTCAAGCGCCGCTTGGCAAGAATCAAAGTTGATACGCCACAAAAGAAACCGGCAAGCCGCACGAACAAGGCCCGTATCGATGAAGCTGAAACGCTACTCAAACAAGCAACAGCAGACCTGCAGAAATTACGCGTGTCATCGACTGAGCAACTTGAAGCACTGAGCGCCAATGTAAAAAAAGAAACAGAGCTTAACGTCGCCTTGGATGCTGAAAAGAAACGTAACAAAACCCTTAAATCGACGCTTGCCGCGTTAACAAAATAATTGGAGTCTAACAGTGAATAAACATTTTAATTTAGTAAACGCGATCAGAGTTGTTAATCGCCAGGTCTTCGATCCAAAGGGGTTAAGCGAAAATAAAATACAAATGCTGTTATCCGGTGTCGGCCATGAACTGCAGCTAGAACCGGTATCACTTGAAGATGTTGAACAAACATACCTCATTGATGCGCTGGTGGCTGATGATCAACTACTGTCTGCTATCACGACTAAGTATAATTTATTAGCCCGTTCTATGCGTTCAATAGTTAAAGCATTGAACACGTCACTTAGTGGCACTGGATTAACCGCTGGCTCTGATGTTGTGCAACAAGATACTACGGCCACTGGTAAAGTGGTTGATGTGGTGGGTAATGCGTTTGTATCGAAACCGCGTAAGGCCGGTGTTTATGCAATCATAAGTGCATTAATTCCAATCAGTGACGGCCAAAGTATCAGTATTATCTTCTATGCCCCTGATGACGATCCATTGCAGATCTCTAAAACTGACACCTTGATTGCTTTCCGCTTTCTTCTGAACAAGCGTGACATTACCCATATTGTTGCACCGGACAACGGCAAGGACATTTCATTGCGCCAAACCACTACCGGCCTGGCCGAAGTGATCAGCAAGAACAGTGCTAAGTTTATTGCTAATCAAGAAAAAGTAACCGGTGAAAAAGCCAAGCTAGAAGAAACACAAACGGCCCTGGAAGCAGCAGTAAGCGAAGCGGAAAATCTAGCCGACACGGTAGAAATGACCGCCCCTGATGTTGAACGAACGGGAAAAACAATTGCGTCACTTGAAACAAAGCTAAACAACCTTAAAAAAAGTAATCAGTTAATTGAAAATGAAATAGCGGCAGCTGGTCCACAACCAGGTAGCGAACAACCAGGTGCAACCGATGAACAACCAGGCGACGCAGTAGACCAGGAGATCGCCCGTAAAGCAGCTATGGCTAAGATGTTTGACGGTGCTAATTTCTGGTACGGACTACGCGCACGACCATTGGGCGCTCAACCTAAAGATCACACAGCTTATTTAACGAAAGAAGAAGCAGAGCGTAAATTCAGTGATATTTCTGATAAACGAAATATACGTTGGGGCGCGGTTGCATACAGCAAAGAGCTCACTGATAAACAAGTCTATGACTATGAGTTGGTAAAACTTGGCGATGGTAGTGCTGCAACAGCAACAGAAACAGTAACAATTAAAAATGGGCCGAAAATAACAAAGCTTGTTGAAGAAATGGAAACCCTGGGCGTTGTCATTACTTACTCTGAAAAAGACAGTAATAGTGATGGTGTATTATTATTTACATTGCCAGAGTCTATACGAACACCAGTTCGCCAAGAATTTAAACGCTCTGTGGATAAGGACGATAAACAATTCGATGTAGACGGCATTATTGAAGATATGCACGAAGACTATTATTTAGAATGGAAATTCGCAGCTTATACCTATGCACTTGAGCCACTATTTAATAAAAAAATCCAAGGGATTGGTAAAAATGGCAACGGTAGTAGTTCACTCAGAATGGATAAAGAAGTTCGTAAAATATTCACCCCCAAAAAAGGTACTAACGTATTTTTGAACGGTTTTGTTGACGGTACGGACTATGCAACCTTTGAAGTGACACCGGAAAATGAAAAGTACCGCGTAGTTGGTGGCACTGATAACTTAAATGGCCTTGATGTTGTCGTGAATGATTTTGACGGAATAGCAAAAGCCGTGACAGATGCAATGGGATTAACAATGCCAGGGCAACCAGGCAAAGCCGAAACGCCACCAGCAACAGAAACGGCACCAACAGAAGATATGCTTGTTGCAGATATTCACGAAAAAATGGACAGCAACACAGTTACCCCACCAATGAGGCGTTCTATCGCTACCAATTCCGACGGTACATTCAACTATTCAACGTTTGATGATGTGTTGGACGTGATAACCATTTTACTTAGCCAAGACCGCTATAAAGGTTTGTCCGTTGCTAACCGCGCAGTGGCTAAACGTATTGAAGCGGAACGCCAGGCGCGATCTTTAGAGAACGAAGCTAAAGCTACTGCAGCACGCGCTGATGCAGTCGTTGAAAAAGAAGAAGAAAATTTCAATAAGTTAGTGCCATTGTTCCTGGCGTTAAAAGGTAATTCAGCAGTACCTACCGGTTGGGAGCAATACGACGTTACAGATTATGTTGACGCGGAAAATGAGGGTTTCCTGGTGCCATTTAGTATTATATCTTCCCCTGCAGGTCTTGTGGATGATGGCGGCGAACTGTCTTACAAACTGATGTTAGATCCAAATAACACCAATAACTTTACGTTATCGCCGGTTAATGGTCCTCGAATCGCAGATGGTATTAGCAGTTTTGATAATGCTATGAAGTTAATGCAAGCTGAGTACAAGAAAAGCTTACCGGAATTCATTCAAAATCACGGCGAAGACAACCCCGATTATTCAGCGCAGTTAAACACAGATGTTCAAGCGACTCTAGCTGCAGCACCTAAAAAACCTCGCGCTAAAAAAGCGAAGTCATGGCAGCAATTCTTTGATGCAAGCGACGTAGCTAAAATTGAGGGCGCAATTAAAGGTGGCCTGGATGTATCGTTCTTTGCGTCAGACAACAACGGTAAACCAAGTTTGAACTTCGACACGCCACGCGGTTATATCTCAATCGACCTAACTGTTGAATCAGAACGTGAAGCCGCGTTAGTGGCGATTGATAAATGGCTTGCTGATGCACCGGTTCGTGCCAGAAAGCAAGAATCAGATCAACTATTCGAACTGCTTAAAAATAAACGTGCAACGAAAGGCTGGAAGCTGAAAGAAGACCACAGCACAGATATTGGGATCACCCCTAATTGGGCGCTTAATTCACCGGCAGCTCACATTGGTGGTAACGCCACAATGGACTACAAAATCCAAATGGATCCTGCCAACCCTTGGACAATGCGCTTACTTCGCGGTGAGGGTGAAATAATTGCAGAGGGCCTATCTTCATTCAATGATGTGAAAGCCGCAGCGAAAGAGCAGTACATTAAAGACCTGCCTGGTTTTGTCAAAGAATACAGTGACAATAGTGAATTCTTTACGCCGCAATTATTCGATGATATTGACCAGCATGTACCCGCTACAGCGTCAGAACCGGACCAGGGAGCAGATCCAGTGTTAGATAAACATCTTGATACATTGAAACGTATTGCAAACAGTGAAATGGGGATGCAAGAAGCGTCAGCTGCACTAGAAGAAATCGGTCAGTACCTTGAAGAACACGACAAGGTTGATGAATTCGAGGGTGAATTAACCCAGGCCGTTGATGCTGTAACCGACATGGTTAAAGCTCAATTTTCTAAAGTAGGATAGGGAACGCTGATGAAACTAAATGATAAGATCACGCTGCAGTCGGAGGCTGTAGCGCTTTTTGAAAGACTGACCGGTTTATCAGTTATCAAGAAGATCCCTGTCGTGGGCCGCCTGGCAACCATTATTGAATTGCTAGTCAGTACCGTTGTTGCCTATGTTGCACCCATCTTTGAACGTGCTAAAAACATTGCTCAATTCCACTTAAACGCCAAACAGTTTGCTGGTGGTTCAGACACGGTTAGAGGCGTGTCGCTTGATGTATTGAATGATGCTGGCCAAGCGTTAGTCGAAGTGCAGGACCGGTTTAATATGCCGAAAATGAAATTCTTTGGCAGTGGTTCAAGAGCGCCATACAAAAGCCGGTTGTCTGGCTCCGCCCAAGCTTGTTACATACACTCACGCGGCAAAGACTTTACGGCACCACATTACATTGACCAGATATTGATTAATACCAAGATGCAAGCAGTACCGACGCCCGAAAGAGCAGAGGGCATAGCGCGGGTAATGCTTAAACGTTATCCACTTGATGCTCACCAACGCACTGCGAACAAGCGGGTAACGGACCCCGACGCATTAGCCGTTGTCATGGCATTAGATGTTTGGCGATGGAGTCACAGCCCGACAGCAACGGAAATGCTACAACACGAAGCGGGGCATCGACTCCACTCTTACATGGATTCAATGGACATACCGATTAACCAGGTATTAGGTGAGGGGTACCGTGGCGGTTGGCATTACTGCATTAGTCAGTATGGCATGACTAATGTAAATGAATTTATGGCGGAGTCGTTTGTGTGTTACATGCAAGACAAGCATGAGTTTATTTACCCTCCACTACTTGAGCTATACAAAAAACACGACAAGGCGGTTGTATGAGCAATGTAATGATTAAAGCGCAAAATTTGTGCGCAGTACGCAAACCAACAAGCAAAACCTGGACTGAATTTACAGAACTTTATGAATTAGCTGAAAATGACGCAGAACGCGCCATGTTAGATGATTTAAGCACCGGCCTTGAGCGTGAATTGATTATGCTTGGTGTTAAGTATGGTGAACGCTAATGTTGAAACCGTTAGAAAAAATCAAACTCAATAGCCAGGCCGTCGCACTGCTTGAGAAAATAGAGTCATCTAGTGCTATTAAGCGTATCCCGTTACTTACACAGCTAACGGGTATCATTGTTCAATTAGGTGGTGATGGTAATGCTGGTGGCACTGGCAGTAATGGCGCTTATACCGGTAATACTAATCCCACGGATGCGCAGAAAGAAACCGGCGAGTATAAAAAGGGCCGCGTTAAGTTTGGGCCGTTCGATATTCTCATTGAAAACCCGAAAGGTTCGACGCGTAGCGGTACAGATGATAATGGTGATAAGTGGTCCTCGAACATGAAAAACCATTACGGTGACTTTCTTAAAACAAAAGGCGCTGATGGCGATCCGGTTGATGTATTCCTGGGTGACGATGTTAATGCCAAGTCGGTATACATTGTTGACCAAATCGACCCGAACACGCGTAAATTCGATGAACATAAAGTTATGCTTGGGTTTAGTAGCCTGGCTAAAGCGAAAAAGGCTTACTTTGCTAACTATGATGATAACTGGCAAGGCCTGGGCGCTATCACTGCATTTAAAATGCCTAAGTTCGAACAGTGGATCTATGGCGGTAATACTAAAACGGCGATTAGCTATACCGATGGTGCAATGCAAACAACGGAAAAGGTAAAGCCAGTGAACGTATTAGTACCAGGTGATTATGTGCATCTAACCCCTGTCGAGTTAAAAATAGCGATGTTTAAAGCGGGTAGTGAAGATAACTATCCACTTGATGACATAGCCACAGTGTTCGATCATTGGTTAACGATGAATCAAGCCGCGTAAATAGCCATGTTAACTATGCGATTTACATGGTGAATCGCTTAGTTAACAACCATTTAAGTAGAGTTAGGATTTTTATAGTATGGACCAAAAAATAAAAGACCTTATCACGGCGATACAGTCAGAGCCCCCGTATGTCAACCCGACTAAAGACCTGTACCCGCAAGTTTCAAGCCTGGCCGCGTCGAACCAGGGGGAAACGACGGCACTTATCACCGCTATTGACGATTCAATACCGCTACCACCACCGACGATCCCCCCTGGCGATGGTGAGCCCGTTAAAATAATACCGCCATTAGAGCAGGATTGGATGGACCGGTTAAGCGCGGTTGGTGAATATTGCATGAGTGTGAGTGCCGGTTGCCAAACCTGTAATGATCACATGATCCAGGTTGTCGGTACATTCTCTGAAAACATTGGTCTTCACAGTATGGGCGCGTCGGTTATTGAAGAAATGGAGGGCGGCGGTACAGATAAGTTTAACCAGGCTTATGAATTAGTATCGAGTACGGCGTTATCATCAATGAATGGGGCGCTTGCACTGCTAACCGATATTAGCGACAACATGCCGCCATCTTACAGTATCGATACAATGGAAAGTCTATTAACGACGTTGGAGGCCGAAGTTGGTACCGGTTTAAATTATAACCAACTGTACGATCAACTTATCACTACTGAAAATAACATTAAGGCCGAATTGGTCCAGGCAGCGCGGGATTATGTACTTGCTACGCAGTCACAAAGTTGGGCGGGGGCAGATCATACCGCTGCAGTCATTGCGGCAACAGGTAGCGCGGCGCTTAAAGAGGCATTGGAGTAAGTTCGATATAACACTAAATAATACTAGCAAGAAATTTATCCTAACAACGTGAATTACTTAATTCTGATAGTATTAGGTGATCGTTATCGAGCATTGAGGGGTTCGTGAAAGATCAAATGATCTTGACTAATAATAGTTGGTGATCAAAGATACAGCAGATACAAAAAAGCCACCCCGTTAAGGATGGCTCTTTCGTTGAAACTAAGATTGAACATTATAGGGCCGCAAACCCTAGTTGAATCTTGATTCATTCATTCAATACAAAATGAGTTTATATCACTATGTCCGATAACGCAAACACTCACCTAAACACGTCTATGATAAAACGCAGCGTTTTGCAGCGTAACTTTTCAATTATCAGCAATGAAATCCTCCTCGACCCCAAATTAACGCTTGAAGCCAAGGGCCTACTTTGCCTGATGTTGTCAAAATCTGACGATTGGATCTTTTATAAAGACTGGCTACGTAAACAAAGTATCAAGGTTGGGCGTGATAAGTTCAATAGAATACTAAACGAACTTAAACAGGTCGGTTATATCAGTATTGAACAAGTAAAAGGTGAGGGGAAATTTAAGCACTCTCAATGGGTTATATCGGATGTTCCGCAGTTTGCACAAGCAGTTGAACCACCGTGTACTGAAAACACGTCAACGGAAAAAACAGGTATTAAAAAACCGTGTACTGAAAATACGTGCACGGAAAAAGCGGGTACGGAAAACTCGCTACTACTAAGTACTGATGTTACCAAGACTGATCTCACTAAAGTTAAAACAATAAACACTGGTGATTTTTCAACGCCTGATATTGACTCGAATATTAATCAAGATTTTGTAATGAGTACCAAAAATATAAATGCCGGTTTTGCAATATCTTGGTCTGCAGGTTTGAAAGGCGACAAGATGAAAGCCAACCAATCATTTAAAAAGTTGTGTCAATATGCCAATGATTTTGGTTCAACGCCTCAACAGGTCGGCACACAAGTACACTCAATTGTATTACAGCAACTATCTGCAGGTACCGGAAAACGTCAGCATCTAAAAACAGTAATGGATAGAATTACAATCAAGTTCGACGGCACTATGATCCTACATCCAGCGAAAGGATCTAGCGCTTCACTGGTCGAAGCACCTAGATACTAACCTGCACGCACTGTAGAACTGTTTTGAATACCAGGCATAAAAAAGGGACCATTGCGGCCCCAGGTAAGATTGTTGATTAACGATTAGAAATTAAATGTGGCACCAAATACTTGCGCTTCCATTTCTTCGTCTTCCAATGTTATCTCAACAGGCTCATTTTCAGCCGTGTCGTACTTGTGCTTGTTTGAATAGGTATAACCCAGCTCAAGGTTAGACTGTTGTGTTAGAAACGCAGCACAGCACGTTAGAGCGTCATTTGCGTAACTAAACTGATCATCTAACTCAGTGTCATAGTCCGAACCAGACTCTAAATTGCCCGTTGCAATGATTAAACGCTTTAGAGGCCACCAAAAGCCACCGAACGAGCGGTAAATCTTCTTATCATTTTTCAGTGACTCGATAACACCTTTTACATAACGCTGCGTAAACTCAATATCGTTAACACCACCGCGATTTTCTTCAAGGAACGTAGCAAGGCTGCCAACTTCCGGTTTTTGAATCTTCATAGTAAATAATCCTAATGTACTTTAAATTGTTGATAAGCAAACGATTCACCATGTAAATCGCTTGCTTGAATATGTACTATAAGTCGAAAGCGTCTAACACTACTTGCGGATCTTGGTCAGCTTTAACAAACCACCAAAAACCCTCAAACTCACTTGAAGCGTCACCACAGTTATTCGCCTTTTTACGACGCTTAACCGGTCCTAGTGCTTCCATTAATGGACCGCCTTTACCTGCAGGATCATAGAAGCCGATATAATCGAACGGTTCGCCGGTTGCGTAGACTTTGCCACGGAAAGACTTAAATTCAATATCAATCGTATTACGCTTACAGATAATATTAAACTTATTCTTTAAGATTGCAGCAAATGGAATGTCAGAAGCGTCGGCAGTGTCCGGTATATCGCCAACCGTTGCTGGTGACTGTTCTACTTCTACCGGTAGCGGCTCTGGTTTCTCGTCTTCAATCCAGGGTTTTAACTTGGCCGTGTCGTCGCGTATTTTTCGGTGCGTTTCCATGTACGCCTTGAATACGCCATTGCGTGTTATCGCTCTGTCGTGAGGAATTGGCGTCAGGCCAGTTTTATTAAGATCCACGATCAACGCTTCAAGATTGTCACTGTAAGCAGTGCCGGCTAACTTATCAGTAAGAAAGTTTTCAACGTTACTATTGTTATACACAACGTTTCTTTCAAACAGCGCCATATCTAGTGTATGTAAGCGGGCCTTAACTTCATCATCACTGCTATTGAGGGCTGCATTAAAGCGTTGCTCTGTAGCGACTTTGACTGCAGTTCTTTTGCTGCGCGCCTCACTCGTAAATAAAGCGAGCTCTTCATCGATGCGAACATTAATCGCCGTGGTAAACGCATCAACACGGAACGCTTTAAATGGCGCTCGATTGTATTGGTCGATAGCCTCTTTAAATAATATACTTTCGTAAGCCACGTTATCAGTATCGATAGCCTCTTTTAAGTGGTGCTTATGATGAATTGCAAACGACGGAACAATACTGTTTTCAATGTATTCGGCTATTTCTTCACTGCTTTCAGCGTCAGGATTGTATTTTACAATCTCTTCAACGTAATCATCACCAAACAAATAAGTTAACGTTTCAGTGATAGTGCTGTCTTGGCCGATACCTTTTTTCGATGTTTCAATGTAAGTCAGTGCAAAATATTCCTGGATAGCTTTATCCTGCTTATCTAAAAATACGATGTTAGCTAAGAACGCCTCGTTAATTCGGTTTTTTTGTTTAACGCTGTATCGGCCATCGGTCAATAATAAGACCGGTGTGGCTGGTGGCATTAAGTTAGCGCTCATTAAGTCGTTAAAGAGTGAACGGTCAAGTAAGCTATAAATATCACGTAATTGATATTTAGATTTAATCTCTAAAGAGAGATCGACCAGGCTCTTACTTAAAATAACTTCATCTAACAATCTTGATGGGTGCGCTGTCCCGTATAGGTTTGAATCAGTGGTTAAGCCCTTTAATTTTACGCCCTGGGTTTCTTGATCAATGCTTTCAACCATAGCAATAGCATTGGGGTTACGGTCAAAGGAAATGAAGTAAGTATTACCCACGCGGATCACACGGTTACGTTCTGCATCATTCATAAAGTCTGACGGGTTATCAATCAACTCTGGATCTATCTTTAACGTACCGTCGGCAATGGCCGCTTTAACTTGTGGCTTTAAGCGCTTAACTTGTTTAGTCGCTTTCACCACTAATCTAAGTTCGTTCTCCGCTTTTTTGATATTAGAGAGTTTTTCACGGCGCTCTTTTTTGGCCTTGTTCACGTCGCGTGTATAACGGTCAACTTTCCATTTGTGCATGCTTGGATCATTATCACCATTATCACGTTCTTCGATTGCGTCGGCTAGGTAATCTTCTTCACGTTTTACACGCTCAAGGGATCCCACTTCACGTTCAACGGCAGTAGCAATATGCTCCTCTAGTTCGTCCTGGTCCTTTTTAGCCAGGGCCGCATTGAGTAAGTAGTTTTCAAGCGAATAGGTGGCCGCTTTAATTTTTTTGGCTAGTACCTCTTCTTCAAGCTCACGTTTGCGGATCTCTTGCAATGCCGCATATTCTTCGGGATTTTGTGCAAGCAGTAAACCGGTGTCATTATCATTGTCTGCGTCGCCATTGTCGGCGCGTGTCTCGGTACCATCAATAAGGTCATTCTGCCATTTACGTTTACGGTTAATCGTATCAAGGCGGAATTGGTCAAAGGACCCTTTAGCAAGATAAAAATGACTGGTTACGTGTGTTTGAGGTGCGCCGACCCTTGCCCCGCGTCCGTTTCGCTGGTCAATTGATGCTGGCGTCCAGGGCAAGGTTAGGTGATGGATAGAGGTCGTTTGGATGTGCAAGTTAACGCCAACCTCGGCTTTTTTGTTGCAAATTAAAACGCGGAATTGGCCTTGATTGTAGGCACTGGCAATTGTTTCTACGCCGGCTTGCCCCACGTCCTCAGAATCTAGGCCTAGTGCGTCGAGTTCTTCGCGTTTTTTCTTCGCTGCAGCTGCCCCTAATTTTTTATAACCATCTTCATTTTTGGCTGATTCATCACCACTGGCCGTAGAACCGTTTAAGATACCGACCTGATTAGGCTTTAGGCCCAGGTGATGACAAATGATCCGGTGCAAGCGTTTATGCTGGCTTTTTTCTTCGGTAAAGATGATTTGCTTACCACCTTGTTCGTGGTCCTCTTTCAAGTTCGCAAGCAAACGGGCATATTTTGGCGATATTGGATGGGTAATATCACCCTGGGTTAATTTCTGTTTAGCCAGGTCTTTAATCAACGCGGCTTCAAACTTATCGTTAATCGTGACAACAAAGAGGCCATCATCGTTAATCGTGACTTCTGACTCTAAATGTACTTTACGACTCACATTTTTTAATTCGCCGTGTTCGTTGCGTTCCTTAACCTTAACGGTGATCGGCGTTTTAATACCATCAATCAATGCCTGGGCTTTAACGGCGTTATCTTTCGAAAAGATAAACGTCATACGCTGGTGGAACAACTCAATATCAGAGGTCACACGTTCCATGTCCCGCATCACTGAGAATATTTGGTCATCTGGATAGGTATCTAAGATCTCTTCAATGAGTTCTTGTTCTGCTACCGTCTTGCCGCCAAAATTAAGCAGTGACTCGATACCGCCCTCAGAGCTATTAGCGCGTATCACTTCTGCACGTAAACGTAATAGGTCGTATGCTTCTTGCTGTTCGTCGCTCATATCAACAACAGAGTTTTGGTCGATGATTTCCGGTACCGTGGTATCGCTAGCAACATCTTTAATATTTTTACGGTTACAATATTTATCAAACAGTGAGCGTAGGCCGTCGAGGTTTTTAAAACCGGTTAAGCCCTGGGCCATTGCTTTAGAACCATCTAGACGTGAGATCTGAACTTCGCTTGTTTCACCAAACACGTTAATAAAGTCGTCTTGGTTCGCTACGCCCATTGCTAGCCATTCTTCTGGCGTAACCATGTGACTGAGCATGTTATAAATGTCTAGTGGGGAGTTCGGAGTCGGTGTCGCGCTTAGCAAAATTGCACCACGTCCATTTTGTTTACGGCCAAGGAATTGCATTTTCTGGCGCATGTCTGCTGCTACTTTTGCTTCACTACCCGATGATAGATAAACAAGTTGGCGTGAGTTCTTACCAGGTTCCTGGCTGTTGCGGTAGTTATGCCCCTCGTCAACGATAACGCTATCAAAGTGCATATCTTCAAAGAATGGATAATCGTATTGCTTATCCGATCCCTCTTTAACCAATCTAGCCAGGGCCGCTTCTTTGGCTTGTGTCTTCTTGTAGGTATCAGCAAACGCCGCAATCTTACCAGTAGCAGATAAGTTACTCATATGTTCGTTGGCGTTATCTTTAATGGTGGCAGGTTTCATTGGGATACGTGCAAACTGCTCTTTAGTCATAATAACTAACGTGGCGTTTGAGTGCGGTATTTGGTGCATCTTCGTTGTTATGTCTGCAGCGCTGGATTCTGTGATCTGCGGTGTTGTCCTTGGCTTGCCGGTAGCAGGGTAGAGTTTAGGCGTACCGTCTTCATTTAACACTGGCTTAGTTTGGATTACACCGTCTTCATTTTTAACAAAATCAAAACCAACAAAAATTATTTTAGATAAATTGCTGTAACCGTAAAAATCGATTGTTTCGTTGATCCAGTTTTCATTGACCGATTTAGGCACCGCAATACAAGTACGCTTACTGCGTTTTTCTTGGGTATTGTAGGCAACCAGGCCAAGGGCGGTAAAGGTTTTACCTAGACCGGTACCAAAGCCTAATATGCCACGGCCCTCTTCGGATAGCCGGCGGATACCACTGTTCTGAAAGCCCATATTAACGACATTACCGCTGATACCCTCTAAGTTTAGTGGGCTATCGTCATGGTCAAACAAGATATTGCCATTAAAGGCGTCATTGTAGCTGGCCGTTACTTTATCAACATCAGGGTGTACTTTCGCCCACATCTGGAATTCGCTTTCCATTTGACGGATTTGTTCACGGTACGCGCTTGATTCAATACCATCGCCACCTTGCACGGTTTCGCCGTTGAGGTACTTTTCAATTTGACGCGCAAACTTGTTATCGTCAGTTCGCGGTACGCTGGCGCCATCTTTAGTGTAATAACCCGTAAATAAGCCGTTTGCTCCCTCATAACCAGGTATCTCGGTTACGTTTCCGTCTTCATCGACTTCAATATCAGAGTAGCCAAAATCGTCATAGCCATTTTCCTGCAGGAACTCAACTACCATTTGACGGGGCAACCACTTTCCGCGTAAATCAAAATGAATGTCTTCGGCCTTGGTCCACTTACGATGTTTAGCGATAGAGTCTAATTGACGATTAGCGTTAGCCTTTTGCTTATCCGTCGTGTTGTCGTTCGCCAGGGTGTGCATGATAGCGGCTTTACGTTTTGTAATATTGCCGCTGGTGGCGCGATCAAACGGTAATAGCTGTCCGTTGTTATCGATGGCGATATTGTCAAAGTCAGAAAGGTAGTCAAGCAAGCTATCGTCATTATCAATATCAACATGCCCTGGTAGTTCGCCGGTGAATGATTGGCGGAAAGCATCAAGCGAGATAGCGCGGTTATTTACTGCGTGAGCAAGCATATCGACGGTGCGTTGGGCGTCCGTGGTATCAAAGATGACGTTAGCAGAGGTATCCAGTTCACCTTTCATAAGATCGGAAAATTCGCCGTTCTTATCCATAGCGTTAACAAAACTCTGATAATAGCTTGCGGTTTGGTCGCCCTTAACGCGTTTTAAGCCCTTAATATTATGAGAAGTACCCAATCTATCAAACGTTGCATTAAGCGCGGCCTGTACTTCAATTAGTGTAGTTTCAGCGCCAACCGGATCCAGTGTGCGTTGCATACTGTAGTTTTCAATCATGGTACCGACAAGCACGCCTTTAATGATGCGCTCTTGATGACCAGGAGGATATTTAGACGCCAGGGTAAAGGCATTGTTAATAACGCCGCTGGTCTTATCGCTAAAGTTTTCGTAAATGTTTTTAAGCTGTTTAAAGTCCAGGGCCAGTGCGTTTTCTGGTGTTGCCACTAACGCGGCTATATCTTCAATCGATTTAGCACCGAATTTATCAGCATCAAGGAGGCCGTTACTTTTACTTAACTGTACTGGTAGCCATTCACTATCAGCGTATTCATGCCAACGGCCATTAATTAAACGCTGATCACCCTCAACATAACTAATCGCCGGTTGTTCTGTTAGGTTTAAGCGGTCCCAATCGATACGACTTTCAAACTTCTTACTTAGGTTTTTAGCGGTAGCCTGGTTGTGTGTATCAATCATGTCTGACTTGGCTTGATCTTGCGCTGCAGTCAGCTGCTTACCGTCTTTACCTTTTGGCAGATTAGGGATAGCGACTAAATCACCGTCATAGTTGGCCGCGCCCTTGATCACTACACCATTGATAAACTTCTTGCCGTCCTGGTTGAACCATTGGCCGGTAATAAATTGACTCCACAATACGTTAGCATCACGCAGCGTCTTAACGTCACCATTCGCCACCAGCTCGGCCAGTTCTTCACTGTGTTTACGCATAATCAATACGTCAGTGACTACGCTATCCGATCCCTGGTTGCTAAATGCACCAGCTGCGATCTTGTGCGCCCCAAGGAATTCAGCTTTACGTGATATTTTTGCGCGGAATTTTTTAAGCTTCGAACTACCGACAATATTTTGCGGTACCACTAACGTAATGTAAGCACCAGGCTTGGCTTTATCGATGGCGCGACTAACAAAGTAAGTCTCTTTGGTTTTAAGGTCCGCATACGTTGGATCATCTGCTGCGTAGTCACCGCGTGCGCTACCAAAAGGCACGTTACCCACAACGGCATCAAAAGTACCGTCCGTGCTGCTGTCTGCAGCGAACTTTTCAAAAGTGGAATTTTTAATTTCATCTTCGGGATGCAAGATTTGATTAATGGTTGATGATATTGGTGATAGCTCTGTCGCCGTCATAATAACGCCGGCAGGTTTTGCGCTATTAAATACACCTGTACCCGCGCTCGGCTCCAAGATATTACCTTGTGCACCACCGTAAGCATCTAACATGTCAAACATGCCTTTAGCCAACCACGACGGCGTGTAGTACTCGTCAGTGGATCCGCCAATGTTACCCTCGCCGGTATAACCGCGCAGTATTTCCTTTTGTTCGTCCGTGGCTAACAGTGGGTTATCAATCTGTTCAAGCACGGCCAGGGCTTTTCTATTCGCTTCACGTCGCGTCTTATCGATACTGACACGGAAAGATTTTGAAACACCGAATTCAACCGCTTTTGGCTTGACTAAAAAGCCGTCAAAGATGCGAATTAAATCATTCACATCATTGGCGCGTTTCGCTTTAGATAAAAATTTAGTTTTACTCATGTTTTATCGCTCAATTTAAAATAAACGTTCGAGATTCTGATACTAACTAAAGAGATAAAAACAATGGTGATGAATGATGACAATGAAAAGCCCAAAAAATTGGGGCCATTGGGGGTAGTGCTAAAGTTGATTGGGGATCAATTCCCTGGTCATAGTGAAGACGAAAATATTGATCACGTCGCCCTGGATGATAGCCCACTTGCTGGTGGTATTGGTTTCGGCCATATCAACGATGACGCTAACGCATTAAGCAGTGATGATGAATCGCCGCGTGATGTGATTAAAATAAAGAAAATGCCAACGGACCGTTCGGCAAAGTACGCTTTATTTCAAGAAATGTCAGAAGACCCGTCATTGAGTGAAGCGCTCGACATGCACTTGTCACACGCACTGTCACCGGACCGTCGCAGCAATCAATCATTCAAATTAGTCTCTACCGCGCCC
>SPKZ01013983.1_pt1 | contig 70835 bp, 93 predicted proteins | sample 2456571 | NCBI WGS metagenome assembly SPKZ01 (sample SAMN11192286, study PRJNA482655) | marine metagenome | biome: ENVO:00000447; feature: ENVO:00000244|ENVO:00000211|ENVO:00000569|ENVO:00002023; material: ENVO:00002151; isolation source: ocean water from marine abyssalpelagic zone ...
TGCACAGGCGTACAGATAAGAATAGCAGGGATGGAAACTTTGCCCCGTCGTGGGCAGGAAGGTACATAGGCAGGCTGAAGGCAAAGGGATGGGTAAGAACTTCATATACACTACAATATAAATGGAAGCCTTACGTAACGGAAAATGGGCGTAAGGCAATGAAGGATTACGAACTGTACCGAAATGAAACGGAAATACCATGAAAAAAGGACACACTACGCATAGCTACCCCGATAGTAAAATGTTCCCTAACCCTTTTGTTAAGCGTAACAGGAAAAGGGTTAGGCGACAGGCTACGCAGGCAAGCCCTAATATGGTTAAGGTCGAGGATGAACTTCGTAAAGGCCGCAGGCACAGGTCAAGTTTAAATAGGGTTTGGGCTAAGCAGCATTACACTAGATCAAAAAGGTACGGACGTAAGCAGATAGAACAGGAATTGCAAGAATACTACAAAAAAGACTCTCCCTACCTAGTAGATTTAAGTAACCTGAACATTGAAGGGCTTGAGAAAGTACCTATGTCAAATGGTGAAATGTATGATGAGCACGATTTTGAAGAAGGGTCAACTTATTTACTTGTACCTAAAGACTATGAGCAGGGCGACATTGTGCGCTACTTTAGTGCCTGCTACCTTGGTGTTTTTTCTCATTTTATAGGGGGTATTGAGTGCGGTCACGTAACGGGAGAGTTTACGGAAGCCTACAGGGCAGAAGACGAACCCAAAGAAGAATATCAATTCTATATGTGCAGCATTGATAATTGTATAACGGCTTACAAAGTAATGGATGGGTATTAAGCCGAAGAAAAAGCCTTGCACAGCATGCGGGAGGGTAGATTACATCTTCTCTAAAGGGCGATGTAAAAAGTGTGCTCAAAAAGCGTATGCCGAAAAGGCTCGGGCACGTGTTAAAGAAAAGCCTAAACCTTTAACACGTTCGGCCGATGTGTTAAAGAAATCGAGAAAGCTTAACACGTCGAAGCCCTTAAAGCGTAGTCCTATAAAGTACAGGAAGAAGCCTACAGGTGAAAGGGCTTTGTTTTTGAAGCTGTGGGAAGAGCGGGAGCATAAGTGCCAAGTTACGGGGGTTACCTTATCGGAGCCTAAAGTGCACTACTTTTCCCACCTTCTACCAAAAAGCCGATGGCCTGAAGCACGGCTTGACCCTGCAAATATTTGGATAGTTCACGAAGACGTACACGCAGAATGGCAACACGGGGACAGGTCATTGCCTATGTTTGCCGAGAAGCGAGCAGCTTATGAAGCTTTGCGTATTCAGTATGATAACAGGGACGTAAAAAAGTGAATTAATTTTACTTAGTTGTTTGCAGGTTCGTAAAAACCTAGTATCTTTGTTGTATAACAAAACAGAAAACCAATTATGACCCGCAGAGAGAAAATAAACAACCTTTTAAAAGAAGCAGACACCGTAGCAGGAAGCAGACACCGTAGCAGGTGAAGTAATGGTACTTGATGAAGCCCGTGTTCACTTGGTAAAGGAATTAAGGGAGGAAGTAAATCAAGGTGAAGCTTTAAGTTTCAATATAAAAGCGACCACCGAAAAGCTAGAACGCTTAGACCAATTAATAAAGGAATATCAACAAGTAGTATGGGAATAGCCCATACTACTAAATCAAGTAAAACCATGGACGAAGAATTTGTAGACCTTGAATACGTGCAGATAAAGCATGAAACCGACGGGGCTTGGTTAATAGAATTAGGTGGTAATAATGAAGGCCGCACCGAGTGGTTCCCAAAATCTAGGTGTGAGATTTATACTGACACCAAAGAAGTAAACGTACCCGATTGGCTTGCTGACGATAAAGAATTAGAATACTTGTAACGGTTAAACTTATGACTTTAAGTACAGGAGAAAATTACCAAGATCAGATAAAGCCTGTAGCGTTGTGTACGTTGCTCTACAGGGAAGTAGAGAATTTATTCCCGCAGGGGTGGAAGTTTAGCATACGGCCGCTGCCTTTAGACGGGGTAGTAATTGCCGTTCGTGGTATGCCCTATGACCCCTACAGTAGTACAGGTGTACCTAGGTGGGAAGAAGACAAAGGAAAAATAGCAGCCATGTTTAGTACTTTTAACCGAACGTATATAAATGAGTTTACGGGAAACGTAGAAGCGCAATACATGGTAGAAATTCATTTAGAAGGGGCACTAGCACCACAGCCACAAACTGTAAACTAACTTTACTATGCGATTAGATCAACATAATTATCACAGGCTAAAACAAGCTGAAGTACAAAAAGCTATAAAGGCACAGTACCCCCAAATAGATCATATTGGGGGAAGAGAGTGGGGGCAGGTCTACGCATTACGCAGAACAAACCCAAACGATAATACACGGTTCACTATAGGCCAAATTCTACACAAGCCGACAGGGGTTAAATATTGTGTTAAGTTGTCCCACGATTGGAAAGCCTACACAGTAGACAGAGAACGGAACATTGTATATAAGCCCATTGCTGACGGTGTTATTCATGTAATTAATAGTTTTATCATAAAAGAAGAAAGCAAATGTCAAAAGTAAGCAAAGTTCAAAAGGTGTCAGAGATCACTTTATTAGATGACAGGGTACTAATAAAGCCCGACGCTGCAAAAGAAAAGGTAGGTAGCCTATTTATACCTGACCAATCAAAAGAAAAGCCTGTACGGGGCTTAGTCGTGGCCGTGGGTTCTGTTCCTGACAGGGAACTTGAAGTAAAAGTAGGGGACTATGTTTTGTACGGGAAGTACGGGGGTCATGGTGCGGAACTAGAAACAGATCAAGGCCAATGTATTATCCTACGGGAAACTGAAATATTCGCAGTCTTCACAGACGAAGACTAGCAAAGATTAGGGGGGCATAGCATTTTCTTTATCGTGATTACCTAAAGCCCCCGAGGTAGTCCGTTTTGTTATACGGAATAAAAGCTCATGCCTTTGGTGTGAGCTTTTTTACTTTTGTCTTGTAAATTTCTCATATTTGTTTTATGGGTAAACTACAAGATTTAGCAGCGCAGATCATATCGTGGACAACGGAGCAATTCAACCTAGAACCGACGACCAAACAATTACCAATAGAAGGGGGACGGCGGTCTACCCCTACTGCTTCAGGGTTCGGCTCCCTTATGGGTGCACAGCTTGATATAGTTTCAAGGGAACTACCTGATCAAATATATAGGGCTATGGAAGCCCTTGCTAAGGAAAACCCCGACTTTTCTTTAGCTGTGGACAACATAGTGCAGTTAGGTAACAGGCCGTATAAAATTGAGTTTGACGAAGCGGTAGACGACGCAACACAGGCCGAGCTAAGTCGCTTAATTCATAGAAGGGCGAAATATTGGTACGACAATGCAGGGGGCATAAACTCACTACGGAATGACTTATTAGCACAAATAGCTATCACAGGGGCATTAAGTGCAGAAATCATACCACGTCGTGATCTTAGTGGTATTAAGGAAGTGGTTTTAGTCCCACCCCGTACGGTTGTTTTTCAGTACGACAAAGAAGAACAAACTTATTACCCGTACCAAGACACAGCTAAAGTAAACGGCAATGTCGCAGCAAATAACCCGTACATTGAATTAAACCCGCTAACTTACAAGTACTTGGCTATCCGCAGGTTTGGTGATAGCCCATATGCTGTGCCCCCGCTTCTTTCTGCGTTGCGGTCAATAATGAAAGAGAACAACATGCTCGATAGCTTCGATGCTGTGTTGAAGCGGTTCGGGGTGCTTGGCTTCTTAACAATTGCAGTAAAGGCACCAACACCAAGGCAGGGGGAAAAGGACGAGGACTACGCAAAGAGAACAGCCAAGTACTTAAATGATTTAAGGCCGAGCGTTGAGCAGGGCATGGATAACGGTTACGTTCTAGGTTTTCAGGGGCAGCATGAATTTAATTTAGCTGCTAATAATGCCAATGTGAGCGGGGCTAAAGATTTAATGGATATTATCCTAAAGCTGAAGCATTCAGGGTTAAAACAAGACCCGATGATGTTCGGGCAGCAGTTCAATACTTCCGAAACTTTGGGACGTGTTTTACTTGCTAAAACAGGGGCTTCTATTCAGAACTATCAGAAATTGGTAGACGAGTTTATAGCATATTGTATAAGCTTGGAATTACAGTTTTTAGGGCAGCCTGTGACCTTTGTAGAAGTAACGTCCGAACCACCTATGATAGGTGATAAGCTTAAGGAAAAGCAGGCCGAAAAGTTGGACATTGAGAACGGTATTGCTTTGTATAACCAAGGTATTATAGATCAGCAACAATTAGCACAGCGGGTAGGTTATGACCAAGCTGCGGAAGCCGAGCCACGTACACCCATGGCCGCAGGTAATGGTAATATTCAGGAAGATGCAAACGAGCCTTCTAATAGCGGGGACGCTTCCGATGCGGGAACTACTGACAGTAATAGACGAATAGTATTTGAAAACTACCATAAGTTCGACTATAGTCATGTTCATGGGACTTTGCAGGAAAGCCTAGCTAGTTTTCGTAATACCAAGTTTGGCCGTTTGATTTCTTTTTACATTGAACAGTATGTAGGGGAAACTGACACGAACTACAAAAAGGCCATAGACTTAGCGGCACAGCGTGTAGCTGAAGAACTTTTGACCATGTCAGAAAATGCAAGTGAACAGGAAGTAATCGACCGTGCTACACGAGTTTTTTATACTAATTGGGAAGCTGACTTCACTGAACCGCAAAGGTTTATCATAGAAAAGTGGGTACCACAAGCCTACCGTTCATTCAGGAACGACGACAGTATATTAGAGGGGTTAGACGATTTACCCGATATGACCTTTAACCAATTGGACATCAGAGCCTTGGACTTCTTCAGGGACAGCGACGACTTTTACTTAGGTCGCTTTGTTACCGATGCAGATACACGGGGTAAGCTGTTCAAGCTAATCAAAGAAGAATACATAAATAATGATACCCCAATAGGTAGAAACAGCGGAGCCTTGGATGGCTTCAGGGCTAAGTTCGGGGACGTACTTGTAGGGGAAGACTACAAACTAGAACGAATTATATCCACCACCGTAAACAACATGCGTAACACAGCTGCGTTAAATATGATGAATATAGCGGGGGTGCAGGAATATGAAATAAGGGGCGTAAATGACAGTAGACAATGTCCTTACTGTAGAGGAATGCAGGGTAAGCGGTTTACTGTGGGGAAAGAATTAGGTAGAATAAACACAATGATGTCAGCACCTGTGCGGGACTTAAATCTGTCAAAACCGTTCCTTACAAGTATTTACCGTAGGGAAAAAGGGGAAAGTGATGCACAGCTTACCGAGCGTATTCGTTCCGTCGATACTATCGAAATGCAAAATAATTTTGTAGCTTCACCACCGTTCCACCCATTTTGTAGAGACGTAGTAATAGCTATTCTGTAGTAGTATGAAAAAAGTATATGTTCCAATGACTGCCCCTTCTTTCCCTAAACCGCTGTTAGTCAATAGGTTTGGTAAGCCTATGTATAGTAAAGCGCAACAGGAAGAAATGCGTAATACCCCCCTAAAGAAGAAGTACGGGCAAAGTTTTTCGTATCGGTTAAATGATTTTAGCGATACCCATTCCGTAGCTTTTCAAGACTTAGGCATTTCTTTAGAGTCGAATAAAAGCACAAGTGAACTAAAGGCTTACCAAGAAAAAGCCCGCTTAGGCTTAATCGACATTATAAATAATTCAGGTAACAACTTTAATGAAGCTGCCACCCCTGAAGGGGTAGCACCGAAACCTGAAGACTTTGTAATGATGCCTTTTAGGCTAATCACTTCTACTATTGTCGCAGGTGGTACTTGGAGGGCGACTAACTTTGCAGCTAAGCCTTCAGCACTACGTCAAAGTGTAAAGCTACTTGCCAGAAAACCCGTGTACTTCGACCATAACACAAGCTTGCTCAATTGGGTGGGTTATGTAGTAGAACCGTTTTGGGAAGGGGAACGTAAAACTGCCAATGTCCCAAAGTACGGACGTAGGGGTAAAGATGAACGTAAGAAGTGGGACGGGGTAATCCCTGCGGGTATAAATGGCACGATTGCCATAGACACCAAGACAAACGCAAAGCTTGCTCGTGGTGTAATGGGTGGTATTGTATTCAGCAACTCGGTTACTATTCTGTTCGATTGGGAACCTTCCCATAATGAATTTGAAAGTGAATGGGATTTTATCGACGCTGTGGGGACAATACACGAAGACGGTAAAATGGTAACCCGTGACGTAACAGGGGTAAATGATTATTTTGAAAGTTCTTTAGTTTGGTTAGGTGCTGACCCATTCGCCAAAGCTATACAGGGGGACGGGGAATTGACCCACGTAGACCATTCTTCCGTTGTACAATACAGCAAGAATGCATCTGAAAAAGAAAAAGAACTTTACAAAAAGAAGAAATTTACTGTAGAAAGTTGTGTAAAGTCTACGGGTTTATTAGCTTTGAGACGTGCGGAAGAATTTAGCTATACCCCTGAAGGTGTAGCTTCTTCATCTGAGCCGAGCGAAAAACAAAACATATTAGAGCTTATGAAGCCTGAAGTAATAGCCTTACTACTAACTTTGACAGGGGTTGAAAATGAAGCAGCCTTAGAAAATGTAACAGAGGAACAAATGCAATCCGCTTTAGCTTCCTACACGGTAGAAGGCCGTAGTACTTTGGCTACCGCAGAGCTAGAAGCATTACAAGCTAGTGCTACAAAAGTAGAAGGCTTGACTACTCAAGTAACTACTTTGACCGCACGTACTGCTGAATTGGAAAAAGCCAATACGGAAGCCACAGCTAAGGTAACTGAACTTGAAACGGCTGCTACCACAAATGCTCCCTTGGTTGCATTTGCACAAGCGGAAGAAGCAGAATTACGTAGCGAGACAAAAAGGCTGTACGGTTTGGCTGCGTCTACCCCTGACGCTGTTATTATCGAACTTATTGATAATGCCGACTTGACACAGCTTAAGGCTTTATTTATGCAGTACGGTAGTGAGAACGCTGCTCGTTTTGGTGCTACCTGCGATAGCTGCGGAAGTACCAAGATTTCATATCGTAAAAGTGTTGAGCCTGACAACGACAATGCTTCAGACGACACGGAAAGCAAAGATTTTGATTTCTTTTACGACAAATACAAGTAAACTAAAACCCACAAGTCGCTATGTCTAAGACTATAAACAACCAAGCGGCCACTACTTTAGGAGGTGGTGCCCAAAATTTTATCCCGTACCACGACGATCACAATTTTGCTTGGAGCGTCGAAGCTGATGCTGTTTTACAAAAAGGTACTTCCGTTTACTTGAAAGCAGACGGTCAAGTAGCTGCGGTAAGTGCAAACGGTGAAGCCCCTTTAGGTGTGGTTACTATTCCTAATGATGCAGTAGGTGGTCGTGTGACTGTTTTAATACAGGCTAAGATGATCGTAATTGCTATTGCTTCAGGTGCTGTATCTACAGGTGACCGTGTTCGGGGTAATGGTGTAGACGGTACTACAGGCCGTCCTTTGTACACAGTAGACGCAGGGGCAGTACTTGCTAATGGTATTGCACTTGAAGATGCTGCGGACACGGAAGACGTAACCGTAGTAATTCTTTAATCAAAACAAGAACTTATAATTAATAATAACCATGGCAGACGAGTTAGTAAAATTGGAAACCCTTAGTTCCGCAGAGCGTGCAGGCGTTATCCGAAAAGAAATTAAGGGTAACGAAGGTAAGGCTCCTTTGGGTAAAAAGTCCACGACCAAAAGTGGGTATAACAAAGAGCAATTACGTGCAGCCTTAGCAAAAGACATTCCTGCGGTAGTACGTCAATTGGACGCTTTGCGTACGTTGGACGAAAACAGCGGGCACGTAGCCGTAGATATTTCTATGGGTGAATACGTGAGGGATAAGTTTGGTTTTGCCATGGACGAAAAAGGGAACCCCGACTCTTATTTAGAGTGTTTGGGTGTTCAGTCAAACCGTAATACGCTGCACAGCTTGTACAGCATGAAGGATTTTGACCAAGAGTTCAGGTGGTTAATTCCTGAAGTTATCAGGGACGCTATCCGTCTAGGTTTGCGTAGAAACCCTGTGTGGCCTAACCTAGTAGCGTCTGAACAACCTGTGTCACAGACGACGGTTACCATGCCGCACATTAACATGAGCGCAGCTAACCCACGCTACACTAACGAAGGTGAAACTATCCAAACGGGTGACGTTTCTTTTGGTCAGCGCAAAGTGAATATCCGTAAAATCACTACGGGTATGAAAATCACGGACGAGATCATTCAGTACGTGGCTTTGAACATTTTGAGCGTTTACCTACAGGATGTAGGGGTGAAGCTTGACAATAAGCTTTCTACTTTGGCCATTGATACGCTTATTAATGGTGATATGTCTACTACCAATATGTCTGCTCCTGTTATTGGTGTACGTAACCCGACAGATCAGTTGCAACGCTTTGATCTTCTCCGTGCGTGGACACGTATGGGACGTTTAGGTAGGCAGCCGCAGCACTTGCTAAGTGGTGAGAATATGTTCCTACACATCATGGAATTACCTGAATTTAAAGGGTTTAGTGGTGAAACGACCAAGGAAAACATGATTATGCGTACACCATTACCCACGACTCAAAATATGTGGATACATGGTGCTATGGTAGACCCTGACTTGCTTATGCTAATTGACCAAAATTCAGCATTGATCAAGTTGAACGCACAGCCGTTACGTATCGAAAACGAGCGTATCGTACAGCGTCAAATGCAGGGTTCTTACGTATCAGTTACTACAGGTTTTGCTAACCTGTTCAGGGACGGTCGTATTTTGATTGACCAAGGTTTAGACTTTGCTACGAATGGCTTCCCGTCTTACATGGATGTTGACGCGGAAGACAACGACCCGCTTAGTTACTAAGTTTTTCACACTTTAAATTAAATTACTATGGCAGGCAAAAAAATGTACATCGCTTTAGATAAAGATCGCACGACTATCTTTAGTGTTATTAATCAAAAGGTTTCCGTTACGGGGAATAAAATTCGTGCGGTTAGAGCGTGCCCACAGGTACACGAAGGCATTCGTTTAGGGGTTATTAAAGAAGTAAGCGAAGCAGAATACTTCAAAGCTAACCCTGAAGCAGCCCCGAAGGCAGACCCAAAGCCGAAGGCACCCCAAAAAAAGAAGGCTCCTGCAAAGGTTCCTCCTGCAAAGGTTCCTCCTGCAAATGTTCCTCCTGCAAATGTTCCTCCGTCAAACCCTGCGGGAAATCCTGCGGGTGCAACGCCCCCAAAGGAGTAGCTTTTGTATGACAGTTACTATAAAGAGCCTTCCTGCAAACGTGGGTAGGCTTTTTTTGTGTTATTTTTAAACCCCTCCAAACCCATAAAACCATGGCAACAAACCCAAACCTACCACAATTCAAACAAGGTGAAACCGAACAGATAACGCTTATTGTCCTTGACGAAAAAGGGGCAGCTGTAGACTGTTCTGATACACAGGCTTCAGATGTTCACATTCTGCTAAGCCAAGGACAGAACCAAGTGGCTCAATATTCAAGGGTAAGTAAAACAGGCTATGCTCCCGTAACTGTAGGGGGCACAGCAAACAACGAGCTTACTTTTTGGATTACCCGAGAACAGTCTAAGACCTTTAGTAACACCTTGGTTAAGGCCATTGTGTTAGTAGAAGAAATTGAAGGTCAAAGCCCTTCAGGTAGTCGCTACCGAGAATTTGCATATGACGTGGCTGTAATTCTTGAAGGTTTAGGCAAAGACGAAGCAATTTAAACCATAGTATATGAGCGTTAGCCCTTATGACATATTGACCTTAGTTAAGCAGCGGTTACCTTACCTTAAAGACCGCACAGACATGGACACTACTGTAGATATTTACAGTAAAGAAACCATGGCCACCTTAGAAGGTTATTTCTGTGAAAAGAGCGATGTATTAGAAGAAGGACTATACACACTAAAGGAGAAAAGCCTTATTGCCGATGTAGTGGCGATAAATTTACTTTTGAATGAAAGTGTGTCAATCTTAGGGGGTGGTAGTACTGCGGAAGGTGGCAGTAATGCTCCCCGTTATGTTAAGAAAGCCAAAGCGGGAAGTGTAGAAGCGGAATTTGAACAGGCCGACCTAAGAAAAGCAGCTGTAGATTTACGCACAGATGCAAAAAGTTTAGTCGATCGGTTACTTGCCAATGCTCGTGCTAAAGCTTGTAGTTTTGGTTTTGATTTACCATTCTTTAGGGATTACGACTGTGAACCACCTACGGCCACCCCGTTTATTGTAGGTAAATTTGATCGCTGCTAATATGCTTAGTTTATTAACCCCGAGCGACTTTAACGAAATAAACAACGCTATAAGAGACGTAACTGATACCTTCGCTACGTCTCTTATTACTTATATACAGCGTGGTAATCAATTGACCCGTTTTGAAGAAGCGGGGGCGGTACCGAATGAAACCCGCTATGACTTGGAAGCGTTTGTAGAACATACCCCGAAAGACATGACGTTTAAAGAACAGGGGGGTATTCAGGAAGAAAGTATCACGGCGTTGTTTAACTATGATTATTTAGTTGAACAAGGTTTAGTGACCTCCGATAATTTACCTGTTTTTAAAAACGACGGGGAACATTTAGAGTGGCGTGGCGTAAGGTACCGTATAACATCGGTACAGCCTGAAGGTTTACTAAATCAAAAGTGGTCAATTGTAAACGTTTTAGCCCAAAGAGATAAGCACTAATGCCTTTAACAAAGTTTGGAGATTGGGATGCAGTTAGAAAAACAATAGGTAAGCTTCAGTTAGAATTAGAAGCCGCACAGCAATTAAGTCTACAGCGATGGGCATTAAAAGCTGAAGCCATAGCCAAGAAACATATAAGTTTACAGGATTTAAATTGGAAGCCTTTAGCCCCCGAAACCATAGCGGCCAAAGCTAGGCAGGGTAGAAGTACAAAGATATTGATTTCTACAAGTACCTACTTCCAAAGTATTACTAGCTATGTTAAAGGGGATACGGCTTATGTAGGGGTAAAGAAAACGGCAAAGAATGACGAAGGGCAGCCATTGGCTGATATTGCAAAGACTTTAGAATTTGGGTCACTTGCACGAAACTTGGAAGCCCGTCCTTTGTGGCGACCTACATTGAAGCAGGTGCGAGAATGGCACTATAAGAGCAATGACCCACGGATATATTTTGCTAAACGCATGAAGCTATGAATGAAATGAACATACGGGAACGTGTAGATAGAACTTTGGAAGAAATGCTAAGGCTGACCGCAGTAAGCAAAGGCTATTTAGCTGACCGTACTTTGTTCACCAACTTGAATGACTACGAAGCTGCGAATAAAGCTATTAGCGATAGTCAGGGTTTTTATGTTGGTGTGTTTGGTTTAGGTGCAGTACATGCCCGAGGGGAAGCAGCACGAGCAGGGTTTTACATAAATAGGGACAATGATCTAAAAGAGCCACAGTCAGGCTACGGGGCTTATGAATACCGAGCCGTCGAGTTCGACGCTTCGGGTAACCCCACCAAGTACAATAAGTATGCAAAGGCCAAAGTAATCCACGGGTTAGAATATGAAATACGTTACTTGGCTTTTTCCCCCGTGGCCGATAGGGTAATGGAAGAAATATATTTTGATACTTTCCAAGGTGCTTACTTTCCCCTTATTACCCGTAATGATGCAGGTGAATATAACTTAGACGGAGAAAAAGTCTTCATTGAAGAAAGCTACTCGGAAGTGTTGGAAAACAGGGACGTAAAAGAATTATTACGTAGGGTAATTGTGCATGATATTAAGTTAGAAAAAGACAGATTAGTAGCGGAAGGCATACCTGTTCATGTGGTAACTAACTTTACGTTTAATAGTGAAGGTTCTGTAGAGGGCTGACATTCAATAGAGAAATATTTGTAAACTCCGAGAATAAGAGTATTTTTGGTCTTCGAGCACAAGATTTAACTAACATATTAAAACTATGGCCTTTGACGCAGTCGGAAAAGCACGTACCGAAATCGAGTTTTTAAACTTTTCACAGCTTATAGGCACAGGGATAAAAGGAATATCCGCAGTCCTAGGTGTGACTGAACGGGGGGCAATAGGTAAGTCAGTGCTTGTCTCCAATTGGTTACAATACCAAGAAAACTTTGGTGGGCTTCAAGATGAAAACTTGTTCCCTTTGATTGCTCGCCGTTCTTTAGAGTCGGGGGGTCGTCTTCGTGTTTCCCCTATCGGGCATTACTTGGATATTAACGACGCTACTACCTTAATGGGTAGTGCATCGGCCGTAACTGTTACGGAAGCCTTACAAGTGGAAGTATTAGCTACAGGTACTATTACCATAGCTACAGTTCCTACCGTGGGTGCTACTGTTACTGCACGGGCAAACAATATAACTATCGGTACCTATGTAGTACAAGGTGCTGATGATGCCGACGCAGTAGCCGCAGGGTTAGCCGCTGACATTGCAGCTAACACAGGGGGTACAGGTTATACAGGTGCGGCCGCAGCTGCTGTAGTCACCGTAACTGCCCCTGTAGGTTCAGGTTCTTCGTTAAATGCCCGTTTAGTGGTTAGTTATGCAAGCGATGGCTCGGGAGAAATTACGGTAACTAACTTAGCGGGTGGTATTCCTGCGTCTGATACTATTAACCTAACTGCGGAAGCGTCGTCTATAGGTGACTGGTCAGACGGCAAGCTTTGGTTCAGTATTGCCCCTGCGGCTAATGGGTTAGTCGATACCTTCGACATAAGCATTGGGTTAGACGGTTATCCTACGCTCGGCGTAACTATACCGAATGTAAACAAAATACCTACGGCTAACGAGTGGCGTGTTATTAATGCACGTCAACGACTGATTGAATTTGACGCTTCTACCTTCACAGGTGAACTACGGGAACTTCCACGTACCAACTTAACGGGTGGTACCAAAGACGACACGCAAATTACAGTATTTGATTACATTGGTGCTCAAATTTCTTCTACAGGTCTTTACAGTTTAGACACGGATAAAGATTTTGTGAAGCTTGCGGCTCCTGCGATTGCAATACCACAGTTTGACGCTGCTTTAAGTGCTTATGTAACCATGCGTCAAGATTGCTTAGGTGTAACTAGAACACCTATAGGGTTAGATGCTAATGGTGTGATTGATTACAGGGAAGGTCAAGGGGCGTGGTCACATGAAGCTATAGACAATTGGCGTATGTTAATGTTTACGGGTGGCTTGGAAGTAAATCATCCTGAAGAAGAATTTAGCTTACAAATTCCTGAACTTGGTGATGTTCTCGGGCGTATGGGTGCAAAAGATAACCAATACGCAGAATGGTTTACCTTTGGTGGGCAAAAACGTGGTCGTATTCCTAATAGTTTAGGTGTTGTTTATGACCTAGGTTCCCCTGCTCGTGAAACGGATGCAAGTCGTGTAAGTATTCACGGTGTAAATGCTGTAATAAACCATGCAACGTTTGGGACTGTAATATGGGACAATGTGACCATGAGCAAGTCAAATAGTTTGTTCAAATTCGCTAACGTAGCGGAATTGCTTATTTACCTTTACCGTGCAATTAAGCCTGTTACCGAAGAGGAATTATTCGATCCGAACGACATTGAATTGTGGAAACAAATTTATCGCAGGGTTCGGGTAGTCATGGAATTTGTACAGGCTTCCCGTGCAATTTGGCGTTACCGTTACGAAGGTGACCAAGACATTGAGCGTGTAGAAGACGCTGTAGTGAATGACCCGAACCAAATTGACCAAGGCCAAATTATCTTTAACTTATTCTTTGCGCCTAAAGTGGGGGCTAAGTTTATCGGTATGCGTGGTATCGTAACAGGCAGCGGTGTAGATTTTGATAGTATAGACGTTTAAACCCCTTAATAATGGCACAAGTAGCAAACCCACGAAAAGTATTTAATTTTGACGTGGAGATAGACGGTATCTTCACAGCACAGGTGCAAAAGGTAACGCATCCTGAAATTGAGATTGAACAAACTACCCATGGTGACACCAACTTTGACGTGAAGACGGGGGGCAGGAAAACAATTAGTAACGGTACCTTGGAAAAGTTGCGTCCTATTGACGAACCTGACTTAACTTGGTGGACGTGGCTAACTTCGGTACAAAGTACTGAAGGGGGTGGGGGTGTATTACCTTCAATCTATAAGCAGTTAATTACCATTAAGGAGAAGTCAGTAGACAATGTCCTTGTGTTAAATACATGGCTTTGGTTAGGTGCGTGGCCTTGCAAGCACACACTAAGTGACCACGATCGTAACAGCTCTGACAATACGATCACTACGGTAGAAATATGTATTGATCGTGTAGTTCAAGTTTAATCCGTTAAGGGTGTTGTCATTTCCGTAACACTTCCCCGAACCGAGAACCCCTGCCAAGTGCGGGGGTTTTTTGTTAAGACGTAAAAATGACTAACTTTGGTAAGTACAAAATTTAAACGGAAATGAAGACACACGTATTCACACTTCTTTGCGGCTTAGAAGCCGAAGTGACAAAAATGACAGGTAAGCATCAGGAAATGCTCACCGTAAACGGCAATAAGTTCTTTGAGAAGAAATTGCTAGATCTTTGTAAAGATGTATTGGTTCGTGTCGGCGACAAGACCACGTTCACAGACGCAGATATTAAGCAGCTTTACGTAGCCGACCGCAAACTGATCTTATTTGAAACTAGGCAGTTTGCCCTTAATCATGACCCTGTATTCAAGTTCGACTACGAATACACGGACAACAACGGCCGCAAAAAGAAACACCCTATGGAGGTTACCATGCCTGACACGGAAGAACTCAAAACACCGTTCAAAGCACAGGTAAAGTCATGGGACGAAATGGAAAAGACGGTAGCGGTAGAACTAGAGGATTTAGGCGAAACGGTTTACTTTGAAATGTTGGACGGTTACGGTGAAGCACGTGGGGCAGCTGTTCCAAAAAATAAGTGGTCAGCCAATACCGCTATTCGTATGCGTAACCTGCACAAAATGAAGAAAACAGAAGCCGATACGGTGGCCGTAGCCGTAGAACCCAATACGCTAAGCTTATTAGATATTGAGAAGGTTCGAGCAACTATACATGAGCATGAAGGTAGAATTGATACCGAGATCATGTTTGAGCATCCCGAAACAGGGGAAGACGTGACTATTGAAGCTTTGGGTACATTGGGGTTTTACTTCCCTTCGAGAGCCATATAGTCGGGGACTATTGCTACTTGTCCTATGGTGGTATGCACTTAGGGTGGGAAGACTTTTTAAGCTTAGACTATGAACGGCGTGCTCAAATGTTGGATTGGATGGAAAGGCAGCAGGCAAAGGAAAAAGCAGAAATGAAAAAATATAAACGCTAATGGCAAGTTTTGGTACTTTTTCAGGTGGTGGTTTAGGTATGGGTTTGGCCTTTACCTTAAAGGATAACTTTAGCCAAACGGCTGCTAAAATACAGCGGTCTTTTGGTGGGTTAGAAATGGCTACCGAGAAAGCCCAAAGGAAAATTAATGCAGGGTTAGCCAAGATAACGTCAGGTGCTACAATGTTGGCAGGTGGTGCGCTCTTGGCAGCCCCTTTTGTAAAAGGGGTAAGTACTGCGATAGCTTACGAAAAGCAGTTATCTAAAGTCGGGGCTAAAATGTCTGCCACAGGTGCAGAAATGGAAGCCTTAAAACAACAAACTTTTGCCCTTGGTGAAGCGACACAGTTTTCAGCACAGCAAGTAGCTGAAGGTCAAGAGTTTTTAGCGATGGCGGGTTTTTCTGCTAATCAAACTATACAAGCCATGCCAGGTCTTTTGAACCTTGCTGCTGCGGGAAATTTGGAATTAGCAAGGGCTTCCGACATTGCTTCCGATACTTTGACTATGTTCGGAATGAATGCAAGTGAAAGTAACAGGGTAGCGGACGTATTGGCCAAAACGGTGAACATGGCCAATACTGACATGGAGCAATTTTTCGATGCTATGCGGTACATCGGACCGACGGCGGCGGGTAATTTAAACATGAGTCTTGAGGAAACTTCGGCCTTAATTGCAGTAATGTCCAACGCAGGCTTAAAGGGGTCATTGGGTACCCGTGCCCTTGGTACTTCCTTTGCTCGTTTAGCCAAGCCCACCCGAGAAATGACTAACGCTATGGCAGAAATTAACTTTGATGCGTTTAATGCTGAAGGTAATTTTGTAGGGGTGGCAAACATGATTGACCAACTGAATACAGGAATGAAGGGTATGACTAATGAGCAGCGTACCCGTATTATCAGTAGTATTTTTGGGAATGAAGCAATACAGGAAGTAAACGTTTTGCTGAACTCTCAAAAGGAAATAATCAAGGATGGTCAAACTGAAATATTAAAGGGTGCTGAAGCCTTTAAATACTTTGCCGACGAAAACAGGAACGCCGCAGGTAGTGCGGAGGAAATGGCACGACGGATGCTTGATAATTTAGGGGGTGATCTGACTTTGTTAGGTTCAGTAATAGAAACCACCTTTATTAAAATTGGTGCTGCTATAACACCTGTACTTAGGCCAATAGTACAAGCTTTTACCATATTTGTAGGCTTAGTCGGGGCTTTTATTGACACCCCTATAGGTAAAGTACTAATGGCTCTTACTGCTACCTTGGCAGCGTTTTTAATTGTTATGGGTAGCGTAACTATAGCCATGGGTGCGGCTAATATGGCCAATGGCCTTTTAGTAAAAGGCTTGATTAATTTAGGACAGCGTTCCGTAGCTGCTTCCGTGGCACAGGGAAATTTACGTATAGCCTTAATGAAGGTAGGGGTACAGGCAAGAGCCACAGCCTTTATTTTAAGAACTAGACTTATGTCTGCTTTTACTGCGTTTAATGCTTCAGTTACCCCTTCCATGGGTGGTGTAGTACGTAGTATAAAGAAAGTACCCAAAGCCTTAATGGGTATTCCTATGGCCATGAAGGGAGGAGTAGTACAAGCCTTTGGTCTATTGCGAGGTTTCTTTGTCTCTGTAATTCCTTTAGCCTATAGCTTTGGGACTGCTCTTGGTAGTATTCTTGCCACCATGGCTCCATTTATTGTAATCGCTGCGGCTGTAGCGGGAGCAATATGGCTTATCCATGAAGCGGCTACTACAGGGGTGGACAACTTCGTGAAGATGCAGAACGCAGCCGACCCTTCAGGTATTTATGACAAGCTTAGCCCATTGGAAAGATTGCTTACACGATTAGGGGGCTTGTTTACTATGATCGGTGAAATATGGGACACCTTTGTATTGACAGGCGACAACCAAGGGGACTTCTTTTTAAGTGAAGGTACTTTCATGGCCTTAAAGTCCATGGGTATTAGTGAAGATACTATCGAGTCAATAGGTACATGGGTAGGTCGTGCAAAGGCTTTATTTACGGGCTTTATGGATGGCCTTGCTGAATTTTGGAATGGGATAACCACTATATTTAGTGTACTTGGTGACGCTGCTTCTTCCGCATTCGGCGTATTAAATGACATGCTAGAAGCCGTAGGCATAAACTTTGGCGTGCTTGGTGGTGACTTAGGGGGGTGGATAAAAGCAGGTAAAATACTAGCTTATGTAGTGGGAGGTATTTTAGTAGTTGCTTTTGTGGCCATGGCTGCGGCTGCGTTAAGTGCGGCTATAGGGACACTTACCGCTTTTGCTCCTGTGTTGCTTCTAATTGGGGGTATTATATTAGCAGTTTACCTACTTATGAAAGCATGGACGGCCGTTAAGGGTGTAGCTATTGCGGTTGCTGATGTGTTTGTAGCTTTGTGGGGAAGCATGAGCGGGTTTTTTGACCAAGCGGTTAATTGGTTTAGTGGCCTATCTGATCAAGCTACTAATTGGGGTAGTTCCATGATTAGCCGTATGTTGGAGGGTATGCGGGCAGCATGGGTAAAAGTGCAAGAATGGATAACAAGTGCCGTGGGGAATTTACCGTTTGCTGAACAGTTAGGGTTAAGCGGGGAAGTTACTACTTCCACGGGTGAACGGGAACTAGGTAGACGTAGCGACCAATTAGCGGAGACACAAGCTTTAAGGGTTTCCGCAGGTAGTCCAATAGTAAACAATGTAACGACGGAAAAGCAAGTAGCCACTAATGTATTGGTAACCCTTGACGGTGACCCAATTTATGAGAACATGGCCAATAGGGCAGATAACGAAAACAATAGGTACTAATGGCATTTAACACTACAGCAGGCTTAGTTTACTTAATATCGGCTCAAACACGGGAGCGGTTAGAAGTCCAATTCTTCCCACCTAGTATAAATGTTTCTAGGGCTATTGACTTGGCAGAACTTAAAATTGTAGGTCGGAACTTTCCCGAATACCAATATTTATCAGGTTCTACCGAAGTGTCGTTTGAACTTGATTTTGTCGCACAGAATGAAGACAGAAAAGACGTATTAGAAAAGTGTAGGTGGATAGAAAGCTTAGGGGCAAATGATGGGTATTCTCGCCCTGCACAAGACGTAATTTTAGTATTCGGTTCTATGTTCAGGGGCAAACGCTTTGTGGTGAAATCATGGAACTATAGACTAACCCGTTACGACAAAGAATTTGAACTTTATCCACGCCGTGCAGTAGGTACAATAGTACTAGCTGAAAACCCACGGACTAACCTTAGAACTTCACAAATTAGACGAGTATAATGGCCTTACGATTAGAAGAGCACAACTTGTACGCTTCAGGTGAAATAACAGTCTTTGAAGAAGGGAACCAAATATTAGAGCGTACCCCTTTAGAACTAGATACGACGCAGGAAGGCCAATACCATGTACTGCGAAGAGGGGAAGACTTGGACGCTTTGGCTTACCGCTACTATGGAGACTTGGTAGAAAGGCCGTCCCGTTGGTGGTGGGCAATCGCAGACGCAAACAACATATTAAACCCCTTAGACCTTGACGCTTTAGTTGGTCAAGAATTAGTAATACCTGATATAGAAACAGTAAGAATAAGAAGATAATGCCTAAGTCCCCGTTTGTAAATGTAATAGTAGCCGAGCGTAATATAGGGGGCTTTATTCAAAGTGTTTCCTTAGACCAATGTATAGATAAAGAAGATGAATTAAGGTTACGCATAAAAGAAGACTTTATACTTCAAGTAGCCGACGACCCTGATATTATACCCGAAGCAGAACTAGAATTACAGTTTGGTTTTATTGGTGGGTTAAGTTCCCCTCGTATGCGTTTTATTTTGGTTGATGCTGAAGTACTGTACGCTGATAAAATTACTATGACCTTAAAGGCACAAGACGCAGGCTATAGTATGAAGCGGGTAGAACGGACTAAGGTTTGGCGGGGTAAGAAGTCATCTGAAATAGCGGAAGAAATAGCCGCAGAATATGGCCTTGACGTAGTAATAGACCCAAGCGTGGGGAATTATCTTGACGGGGAAATCCCACAAACCTCACAAAATGATTTAGAATTTTTACGGGACTTAGCCGCTAAAGAAGGGGACTTTGTCCGCTGCTTCATAAGCAACGGGACGCTCTTTTATGTTCGGGAAGACTTTGAGATAAAAAGCCCTTCACTAACTTATAGTTATGGTTCAGATGATCGTGTAATAAGTTTTAAGCCCTCGTGGAATACTTCTAAAGCTGAAGGCAAAGGCCGAGAGATTAAAAGTATTAAGGTACAGGACGGAACAAAAAAAGTAATAGATAAAGTCATTGACGAGAAAGTAGAAACGCTTTCAAATGCTAAGTGGTTATTCAAAAGTGAAGATGCACGTAAGCCCCCCGCTGAACGCTCGGAAGCACAGCGAATAGTAGAAGGAAACCCTGCCCCTTCTACGGCTGACGGTAGATCAGAAACAGGTGCAACTAATACTGAAGCGGAATATGAAGGGAACCCAAAGCAGGAGTCAATGACCCACATAAACCAACCGCAGCCCGACGAGCAAGCAAATGAAAATGAACTTAATTCTATCCGTAACGAAGAGAACAAAAAAATATTTAGTGCTACGTTAAAAGTAAGCATGAACCCACGCTTAGAATTAGACGACCTAGTAACTATGAAGGGGGCTTTAGCCCGCAGGCATCAAGGTAATTGGCATATTAAAAAATTAACCCACAGCATAGGGACAGGGGGTGCTACTACAGTAATAGGCTTAGATAGAGACAGTCAGCCAAACATTAACGGGGACGGAAGTACGCCGTCAAAAGGTAATGCACAGGAAGGGGACGCAGAAAAAACAACGGCTAAGCCTATAGTGGCGTACCGTGGTAATAGTGAAAAAAGAGACGGTTTGGAACGCTTAGAATTGACACAGGAAGAAAATGATCGTTTATTCCCGAACTAATGGAATGGATACAAAGATTTGTTAAGAACTTAAGGCAGTTTGGCCTTGAACGGTACGGCCGCTATTACGGCACGTACAGGGGGATAGTTCATAATAACCAAGACCCCGAAAAAAGAGGAAGGCTTCAGCTAGAAGTGCCTAACGTGTACGGTCGTGATGTGTACAAGTATTGGGCACTACCAAAAGCAATGCCTGCGGGTAACGACAAAGGTTTTTTCTTTATTCCCGAAAAAGGGGACACGGTTTGGGTAGTATTTGAAGCGGGAGACCCAAAGGTTCCAATATGGGAGCATGGGTGGTGGCGTAACGACGAAAACCCTGCACGGAATACTGAAGACTACCCAAATGTTCATACTTGGTCATGGGACGGCAATAGGTACGAACTAGATAAGACAAACGGCTTACTTCGGATAGTGGCCAAAGATGGGCAGGTAATCGAAGTAAATAAAGAAGGTATCTCTCTTGGTAGCAAAGATAAGTCAGCAGAACCCGCAGTATTGGGTGATAAGAATGTTCAGCTTTGGCAGGATTTCATAGCTGAAGTAGTAAAGTTTCATGCTGAAGTAGTGAAGCTAAATACAGCACTTAAGACCTTTGCTACGGCACAGGAAGGAGTAGCGGCAAGTGTGTCAATATATGCCCCTTTATCCGCTGCGTGGACAGCCCTTAAATTGGTAGCAACTGAAGTGGAAAGTAAATTGCCACCTATTGCTACAAAGGCCAATGAATTATCACAGGATGATGCACCAAACACAAAAAGTAAAATTGTAACCTTAGACTAATTATGGCTATTACCAACAATGTGCAATTGATAGCAGAAATGACTACTTTAGCAAAAGACGCTTTTAAAAACGCTTTAGAAACACCTGCCCCCGCAGACTTAACTACTTATACTGACTTAATGGCTGCTCGGTTTGCCGCAGAATTTGCACCTAAATTAGGTGCTGCTTTGTTGGAATACTTGAACGCTTCTAATACAGTAGTCACATCATCGGGTTCAGGAAAAGCCACGTTTGTATAATATGGACAGATACGCATACTTAGGACAGTCAATAAAATACCCGCTTCAAATAACGGAGCAAGGTAGACCTGCACTTAGTACAGGCTTTGACAACATAAAAGAAAGCGTATATGAAATTCTAAGTACACCCGTAGGTAGTCGCTTTCAACTGCGAGAATATGGTAGTCGTTTAGAAGAACTATTATTTGAACCGAACGACGACATTCTTATAGCAGAATTAGAGTATAATATACTAGACGCTTTAGACTTGTGGGAAAAAAGAATAGAAGTGACTACCGTTGTTTTTGAACAGCCTGTAAATAGTCCTAGCTTGATTAACTGCGATATTCAGTATGAAATATTGCAATCGAATACTGTAGATAGTACTATTTTTCCGTTTTACCGTAGAATAAACACGTAATGCCTTTAGTAAACCAATGGGTCGGCTATGTAACTCGTAGCTATGACCAAATGAAAGAAAATATATTACTTAGGTTTCAAAGCTTGATACCTGAAATGACCGATCACACAGAAAGTAATATTTTTGTGAAAATGATCGGTGTGTGGGCAGGTATTGGTGAGATGCTAGGTTACTACATTGACAAAGCTGCACGGGAAACCTTTTTAAGTACTGCACAGCAATTCGCATCGGCTGTAAAGATTGCCGCAGAATTTAACTATAGAATAAAGTCGTGGCGTGCCGCTTCAGTAGATTTAACTTTTATTTTAGATGCCCCTGCTACAGCGGCTTTAACTATTCCCATAGGTACAGAATTGGCTACCGATGAAGGTATATCGTATTTTACTACTGCCGTAGGTACCATAGGTATAGGTGAAACGCAAACCGAAGTACCCGCAGTACAGAGAATAGAAGCGACTAATATAAATGTAGGGCTTACTGATGGTAGTTTATTACAGCAGTTCTCTTTAGTTGGTAATGTAGTAGATGCTGCAATTTCAGTAACCATTGACGGGGTGCCTTGGACATTTGTAGAAGACTTTGTTTTTAGTGTACCGACGGATAAAGTGTTCACCCAAAATGTAGACGAAAACGGCCAAACTTATATACAGTTTGGTGACGGGGTGAACGGTGAACTTCCTGCCATTGGAAGAAATGTATTGGCCACGTATTATTTAACTTCAGGTAGTGAAGGGAATGTAGGTCAAAACACCATTACGAATATAGTTGGTGGTGTAAGTGCACCAAGTGGTTTTGTTCTTACTGTTACCAATAATAATCGTGCTTCAGGTGGTGGTGCTCGTGATACCTTGGAAGATTTAAGAAGGCGTATTCCAATAAGCCACCGTACACAAGACGAAGCGGTAACGGCGTTTGATTACAGTAATTTAGCTTTATTAGTTGCGGGGGTAGCACAAGCTGTACACAATTGGGACTGTGGTAAAACGGTGGACGTGTACGTGGCTCCTGAAGGTGGGGGTATAGCTTCCTCTGCTTTATTGGCCGCAGTTAAAGCCTTTTATGATGACAATAGAAGAATGGTCACCACCTTGGTAGAAGCATTACCTGCGGGTAACTTAGAAGTAATTATAGGTGCTGATATAGTGGCCGAAAATGATCAGTTTAATAGCACGGTTAAGCAAGCTGTAGAAGATACCTTAGTTGCTGCCATTTCAGTAGAAAATAAAGCTATTCGTGAGCCTTTGTTTTTAGGTGATGTTTATGCTTTGATCGAGAATACTGCGGGGGTTCGTAATTCTAGGATAACGACACTAAGCTTGAAGCCTTTTGGTACCATAGTGTCAGGAACTACTTCTTTGCTGTGGGACGTATTTGTAGAAAGTGGTTCTACTTCAATTCAACCGTGGCGTATTAAAATGGTAAGCTCGACTAGCTACCAACTGTTCAAAGGTAGTTCTTTTATTGGGGTGTATAACACAGGGGTAACAGTAACACTACCTGAAGTGCGTTTCACCGTACAGGATAATGCCTATAGTGCGGGGGACTCTTGGTCTTTTGTTACTTACCCTGTAGACGGTGACATAGTTCTTGAAGAATTTAGTATTATACAGGCATTCCCTGCAAACTTAGCTTTAAACGTAACAGGTGGTATCTAATGGCATGGCTATTAAAAAACGTAATATTTACAAGGTATTTTTCTGCTTATGACGAGCGGGTAGACATTGGTAAACGGAATGACCCTGAAGGAAGGAATAGAGGGGTAGTGCGTAGGTACAATGAAATAATGGGTGAGGATTACGACACCTACATGGCTCCCTTATTAGACAACTTGGTTAGTAATACAAGGCAGCCACAAACCATATTAGAAAAGTTTCTACGGTACGCCGAGTATATGATGGGACTTGATTTTATTATAAGCCCTAATGCGGCCATACGGAGAAAGTTTATACAGTATGCTACCCGTATTCACCAAAAGAAAGGCACCCGCAAAGGTTACGAGATAGCATTTGGTTTAATTGGTTACCAAGTAATAGATTTAGTAGAACATAATGGTGAATTTGGATTTGATAGCCCTATTACCTTTGACCACCCGACCCGTAGGTTCGATCAAAAGTGCTACGGTTGCACCGATTATACTTTAAGCTTATCGGGAAATTCATTACCCGATGCGCAGTTAGTAAATATTATGTTAAAGATTTTACAGTTAGTCGAGCCGATAAATGCTAACTTACGAGCATTGGTGGTAAACGGTGTCAATGTTGCGGAACTATGCGACGACGGTACCGTACGCATATACGCCGACTGTGATTATGTTGTACCTGAATATGTGGAATAATGGCAAAGACTTTTTATAGCGAAAAGGGCAGTAAGCTCACAACACAGGAAGCTGACGACAATAATAGGTTTCCCCACGATTGGAATAATGCACGGGTTTATACTGCGGGGATGCACGTATGGGAATACGACGATGTCGTTGCTAACCCGAACAGGAATAAAGTTCAATACCTAGTACTTCAGACTACTACCGCAGGTATGGTGCCAAGGTTAAACCCGTTATTCTTTAAACCTTTGGGGGGTGCAGGGGGTAATGACTACACCAAAACAGAACCTACTACCGAAACAGTAGGGGCTTACCCCGCAGGTTCTACACCTTCAGGTACAGTACAACAGCAATTAGACAGAATTTTGTACGGTACTTACCCACCTACCGCAGGGCTTACTTTGTCTTCCCCTACCGCAGGCACTAAAGAAGTAGGGGCTGAATTTTCGTCTGTTACCATGGGTGCTACAGGTGTACGCCGTACCCACCCTATTAGCAAAATAGAATATTATGTAGGTGGGGTATTGGTGAACACAACCACTTACGCCCCTGCGAGTGCGGTAAACGTAAGTGATACCTATGTGCACACTTTCATACCTGCACTAGCTACTACTACTAGCTTTCAAGTACGGGTTTATGATGACCAAGGGGGTATGACTTCAGCTACCCAAACAATTAGCTTTAGTCCTAAACGTTATTGGGGTGTATTGGCCGATGACCCATTGGCTGAACCAAGCGACAGTATATTGTCAGGTTTGATATTATTGAATAATAGCGAATTTGGTAGTTCCAAAGATTATGCCCCGAAAGAAATTACAGCTAGTGGTGAATATATATTCTTTGCTTTTTTAGATAGTGGGACTCCTGCTTTTACAGTAAATGGGTTACCTAATACGGCCTTTAGTGGCAAGAACTTTACACTTACCAATGCGGAAGGGTTTGCACAAACGTATCAAATATTCAGGTCATCCGCACCTTTAGCAGGAACTTACACAATAGACGTTAATTAGTATGGCACTAAATCCATTAAACCCACGTAGAGGAACACTTGTCGCTGACCCTTTAACAAGGGGTGACCAAAGCATAGTCAACGGCACCCATTACGACGATGAAGGTATAGGGGGTTATAGAATTGTGCGTACTGAAGCAGACAGGGACGCAATACCTACCAATATAACAGACACCTTAAACGACGACGGGCTTAGCTGTGGTTTACGTAAGCCTTATATGTTGGTGTATGTAGTGGAAGATGAAACATTGTTCCAATTAGTAATTCCTAACTTCTTAACCGATTTAACCACCGAAGAAGAGCGGGCTTTAGCTTTAAAGTCTAACTTAAATTGGCAGGTTGCTACTTTCGGGGGTGGGGGTTCAAGTGTTTGGGGTGCTATTACAGGGGACATTAGTAACCAAGGCGACTTAATTGCATTACTTGCCACTAAGCAAGACGTAAGCGAAAAAGGCATAGCTAATGGTTATGCTTCCTTAGATGCTACAGGTAAAGTGCCTGCGGCACAGCTACCCACCAACACAGGTACTACTTATCGTGGGGCGTGGGATGCTTCAGCAAATAGTCCAAATTTAGTAGACGGTTCAGGTACTGAAGGCGACCGTTATTATGTGGCCGTGGCAGGGGATCAAGATTTAGGTTCAGGGAGCCAAAATTTTAAGGTTCGGGATTACGTGGCCTACAACGGTACTATATGGGAAAAGCTTGATAACGTAGACGATGTGACTACTGTATTTGGCCGACAAGGGGCAATAGTAGCACAAGCGGGGGACTATGAAGCTAATCTAATTACTTACACACCGAGCTTAAATATTACGGCCACCGACGTACAAGCTGCAATAGAAGAATTAGAAGCCTTTAAGCAGTCCCGTGATAGTGGTGCAGTTGATGGCCATGCGACTATATTCTTAAATGGTGAAACCATAAGTTCAGGTATTCCTTTTACTGATTTGGCCACCGATGCGGAATTGGCTTTGCTTGACGCACAGCTAGTAGTATTAACAGGCCAATTAGCCAATAAGCAGGACAAAGACACCGACGCAGTAGCAGGGAACATGGCTGAAATGGACGGAGCAGGGAATGCTTTCGATAGCGGTATCCCCAAATCAGATTTAGTCCTTAGTACAGACACACACCCTGCAAATACTTTAAGGGGAAATGCGACAAGTGCTACCGATGTGAACACACAAATAGCGGTAAATCCTTGGTCAGCGTTAATACGAACATTTGCAGATATTCAAAATGTAGAACTTGAGAATGTACTTGACTGGGCGTACAAAAAAGTAATAGCGCAGTTCGATACTTTTAAGTATTGGTTATTAGGGGTAATATTTACCTTGTATGAAGAGCTTACTATTGTTATGAACGGCTCGGATGTTTCCATGTATAGTGTTACAATTGCAAATTTCAGGTCAGGTAACAACCAATTACCTAATACTTTATTGATACCCGCAGGTAATTGGGCAGAGGGAAAAGTAATTAGACTTGTGGTAGAGCTTACGACCCCTGCCAATGCAACAACTTTAAGATTAGGTTATAACGGTACACTTTTTACAGGTATAAGTTTACTTGCAAGTCAATCTTATAAAATAGAAATAAAGTTAAAGTGTACAGCAGTTGGCCTTGCTTCAGGAGGAACTACAGGAAAATTAGAAGTGAGCTATACCGCTATAGGTAACGGACAACCGACAATATTCAGTAGGGATAGCCAAGACCCTGTAGACACAGTAGTAGACGGTGCCATTGATTTAACTTTTAATGCAAGTACAGGTAATGTTATTATTCACGACAAAATCATATTTGTAGAATAATGGAAGTACGATATAGAGACCAATTAGGGAATGGGTTAAAGCACGATCGGATAGATGACTTTTTCCGTACTATCGAGACCCCGTCTCTACAGTTTACTACTGACGACCCCTTTACCATAGAATTTTGGGGTTTTTTGGAGACGACCCCTACATTCCACTTCAACAACTGTATTCTTTCAAACAGAGCGGTGTCTGACTCTTCTTCTATAAGTTTGAGTCGTACTTTTTCAACAAACGGCATTTTGAGACTACAATTACAAAACGGTAGTAGCCAGTTCCGTTGGACTATGCCTAACGGAACTCCTAACGGATGGCACAAAATTTATTGTGTGTATTCAGGAAATAGGACAAACGCCCACTTTGTTATTGATGGCGTACGTACCGACTTATTGCCATCTGCTACACCCCCACCATCGATAAATTTATTTACAGGTTTTGGTATGTATTCGGGGATAAATGGAGCAGACGGTCTTGAGCCTAGTCCGCACACATATTATAAATTACGTGTATGGAACAAAGCATTAAGCGACACAGAAATTGCTAATCTTTCACAAGGAGATCACCCTGCTACAATTGGAGGAAATGTGTTGTGGCTCGACTTCAACCAAGATCGGGGTATTGTTCTGCCTGATATATCAGGCAATGGTAACCAAGCTACCTTATTCGATTTTGGCTCAACTACCGATAAAGACGGGGGCGCATGGATAGATCTTAAAGGAAATAACGCATAAGCTATGGTAGAATACTATTCACAGATTGGCAATGGATTAAAATTTTTCGGCACAGATGATTATTTGGAGACAGGTAACAATACTACACTTAATTTAAAATCTAATCAAGCCGTAAGTTTTGAGTTTGTAATTTCTTACAGCGGCACGGGAAATGGAACAATTATTTCCAATCGTGGGGGTACACCGTCTCGTTTTAATGTTGCCGTTAATCCCACTAATCTTGCTATTATATACATAGGGGATGGCGATTTTCCATCTACTTATTCTTCTAAGACTTGGGACTTGCCTTATACTCTTACTGGAGACCAACTTATTCATATCATCATTACAAAACCTGTAAGCGATAATCCCGCCACATGGAAGGCTTTTGCTAATGGAGTAGAACTGAACAGTGTTGGAGCAGGAACCAGCGGTACTCCTTTTTCGGAGACCGCCACCGCTACTACTCGTGTAGGTGTGGAACGTGATAATAGGTTTTTTGAAGGCACGCTCTATCTACTCCGATTATATAACAAAGAGCTTAGCAGCAGCGAAGTTAGTGCTCTTTTTGATGGGCAATTACCCACTGCATTGAAGCCTTCTTTGTTGTTAAACTATGATTTTAATTATGATAGGGGAGCAACAGTATGGGACAAGTCAGGAAATGGTAATCATGGAACTGCAATCAGTTTTGGTTCAACCACCGATAAAAACGGTGGGGCATGGAGAGATATTAAAGGAATTATAGTATGATAGGAAATAATAGTTCTTTAGGCAATGGTTTGAAGCTTGAAGTAGGTGACTATGTTGAATTAGGTACACTAGGCTCTACTGTATTTGATGAAACGAACATTACATTTGCTGACCCTGACCACAGTTGCTCTTTATTTGTTAGGTTTAACTCTTTACCAAGTGGTAAGAAAACTGTTAATAAACTTACCCTATCAGGTAGTGTAAACCGCTTTATGGACTTGCGAGTGCAGACCGATGGCTCAAAAATAAGACTTAGATGGGTAAATCAACGAACCGATCCAAGTGCTCAGGTTGTAAATATTGTAACACCGTATATAATTGAAGTTGGCAGAATTTATCACATTGTTCTAAACGCACAAACTAATGACACTTCTAATTGGAAGATACACATAGATAAGATTGAAGAAGGTGCAGGTTCTTTAACATTCACTTCTAGCCTTTCTACGACTCCTTGGTCAGATGAAGGTATTGGGTCTATATTGTCATTGGGACATAACGCTACTCCTAGTGGAACAGCAGATATGACTATCTATTCTGCGGCATATTATTCAAGGGCATTAACCCTAGGTGAGATAGAGACGCTTTATAGCAACTTCAACAAAGCCCTGACTATATCTACAACAGATTTAAGATGTTTCTGCGATTTTAACCAAGACAGGGGTATTTTTATACCCGATAAAAGTGGGAATGCTAATAGTGGCATTAATAGCGGTGGCGTATTTGTTGATGCAAAAGGAAATACAGCATAATAAGGACAACATCATTTAATACAAGGTAACTTAGTAGACTTTAAAGGAAACATAATAAACTAAAACTAGCTATGGCATTAATAACAGACTTTCAAATAGTACAGCAAATATCAGATCATCCTACACAGGCAGGTTTAGTCCGTAATGTTCGGGTACTAGACATAAGCATTCAATTAGAAGGCAAAAGTAGGGATGCAGACTACCGTAATTTACCTGCCCCTTTTGTGACCTTCCGATATCAGCTTGAACACGTAGGTATCGGTATTGCTTACAAGGATTTTAAAAAGGGTGACAATACGGATTTAGTTGACCCGATCACAGGCCGAAAAATTGCAAAGCTAAGGGAAGACACCCGAGAAGGTTCGGAGACTTTTGGCCAAATGGTGACAGATTGGGAACATAACCCAATACTAGAAGAATTTGTAGCTTTTGCCAATAAAGGAACCAACGGCTTAAAATGGTGGGAAGAACTATCCGCTATGATTACAGACCAAATAACTGTTATGGACGAACAGCAAATGTTCGATCGAAAGTACACAATTTAAACTTCTCGACAATGTTTGCTATATTGGGGCAATTCTAACCCCCTAAGTAGATGGCAAATATAACAAGACAAGGAAATTCTATCTTAGTAGAACATGCTAATAAGTTTGAATGGTTTCCTGCTGAAGACATAACTGTATTGACGCAAGGTGACAAGATCACCGTAAATTCAAAAACTACACATCAACCGCTCATTACCTTCAGTTTTGACCAAGTAACTGAACCACAAGGAGCAACCACGGCACAGGAATGGGTAGGGCTTTTAGTAAGCAGCGGTACGCTTTTTAACCCTGCCCTTGCAAAGGCGTTAAACTTGCAACAGTTACTGATCGACACAGGCTATACTGCCAATATGCAAGCGGCTACAGGCTATAGCTATAGGGCAGGGTCAAATTTAAAGCGTGATGTGGCAGTAGCTTACCCTTTTATAATTGACCAAGGTATTAGCTTTACCGATATTTTAATCAAATTTAGGGGAGGGGCAGGAAGCAATAATATTATTCACGGCTTGTATAGTGCAGGGCATATAGGAACGGGTGATCTTTATGTCCCCCACAAAAAACTAATAGAATTTGACCCTGTGAACGGCGTTCCTAATAGTGGTACTAGAATAGTACATCAAGATCTAAACGGAATAAACCTAAGAAGTGGTTTATACTATTGGGTTAAGAACACAAGTAACGGTCAGGGTAGGCTTGAGTCTATTGCTTCTCAATATGGCCGTTATGCTTTTCCTTCAGGTTATTCAGGTGTAGGTAGTGGGGGCGTATGGAAGATGGAGCAAAACCGAGCCTATTCTTTAGGGTTACCCGACGAATTTACAACACCTTGGACAAACAAGGTGACTAGCAACGGTAACCTAGATTTACTGTTCTTTAAAAATAGAAACATATTCTTCCCACCAATACCGTAAAACACCATGGCTATTTTCTTTAGTACCGAATTAGGTAACCCTGCGACAGGACAACCAAGTGAATACCCTGCGTCTCCTACAGCTGCGGACATTCAGCAATACGATGTTGACGTATGCGGTAAGTTGTACGCTTATTATTTAGAGGAAAATAAGGGCATGTCTTTATCCGATGCGGATAGCCTTCAGCAGCTTAATGATTTTGCCACAGCTAAGCAATTGGCCGAGACGGGAAGTGCACACTTGTTATTAGGGTTGCTTATGCAAATACCTGTCAATACAACTTATTGGACGCAGGCACGTAAAGATTTTTATGTGAATGAACTACTAGAATGGGAAACCTTCAAAACAACTAACTTCTAATGAAACGAAAGCGACGGGCATTATCGGCGAGTGGTGGGGGTACCCAAATAACAGAACTATACGGGGGTATGGAAGTACTTTTATACCACCCTGACCGCTCGGATAGGTGGGTGCCCGATGTGCTTATAGGTACTTCCGCAGGGGCTATACTTGTGTTTTTATATTTGATGGGTTTGTTCCTGAAGCGTAAACCACAAGTATTAAGTTTTACGGCCGCTGGCTTTTTTGGGGTACAGCCTGTCAATAGTAGGGGCGTACCTACCCTTAGTGCTATTGTACGGCAATTATGCGGGAAAAAAGGATTGGGTACAATGGAAGGTCTAGAAGATAAACTAAAGCAATATGTGACTAAAGAGCGATTTACCAAATATGTAAATGCCTACGGTGCTCCTGACTGTTACGTGAGCATGGTTAATTTATTAACAGGTGAAATAGTACGCCCAAATTTAAAGTATTGCCTGTACGAAGACGCTATAAAGTATGTAGTAGCATCTGCTACTATTCCTGCGTACACACAGGGCTTTAGTTTAAACTATGCGGGGGAAGATATGTACTTGGTCGATGGTGGCGTGTTAGAGCATAATGGTGGTGCTTGGTTAGCGGAAAAATATAGACCTGTTCAGCACTATTCTTTATATAGCAGGGCAGAGGCTATAGTTCCACGTGACAAGGCTAAAAAGCTAAAGACAACATTGGACGACTTGGAACGTACTATTGATCTACAAAGCAAAGGTATTAGTGTGGGTAATGCAGAAAAAGAATTAGTAATGTGGGAAAAGTATAACGTGGCAGGAACACAAGTATTCTTTCCCGAGGATTTACCGTCTGTTTACACCACAGATCAAGAATTATTGACTAACTTGTACGAAGAAGGAAAAAAAGTAATGGCAAGTACTTTACACCTGTAATTCATTCTCTAAACCCCACAGTTATGACTACTTTTGCTAAGCTTACTGCACGCTTATCCCTATTCTTTATCTTATTAATTACCCTTGTGTTAATGGTGGCTCTAGTATATGGTCAAACCCCACAGCCCGAAACTGTTAAGACGCACATGGAAATAGATTATACCGTTCCTATTACGTGGGTAGTGGGTATTGTAGGCACAGCTTTGGTTTTAACTTATAGAGTTGTGGCTGATTGGTTAGCCATGAAGCAACACACGGTAAACTTTGAAAACTTTAAAAGAGAGCAGAAAGAAAAAGACGAGGAGCAATCCAAGGCCATTGCCGAACTGCAAAAGCTACACCACGCAGACAATGAAAGGCATTTAAAACTAGAAGCCAAGATAGATACCGAATTTGTCTACATTAAAACGAAGCTAGAGGAAAATGCAAGTACCAACAAACGGATAGAGCAGCAGACCGCACAATTATTTGATTTAGTAAAAAGTACCATAACTAAGTAACCATGAAGCAGCTAGATATTTTAATAGAACGTTGGAACAGCAAAACCCCTAAGTTTTGGAAGCTGTTACAAAGGCTTTCTCTAGCTTTGGGTACTTTAGGGATTACTATTAGTGCTTCCCCTGACCTGTTTTGGCCGTGGTTAGTTGATGCGTCTTCACATTTTATGTCTATTGGTGCCATCGGTACCGTAATGACACAGCTTACTAAAGCTGACCCACCTACAAGCGATAGCGAGAACATAGAAGAAAATTTACCGTAATGCAGACTAGATATTGGAATTGGTTAGACGACGACGCTACAAAAAGTATAAATTCTTGGTTACTTGGAATACTAAGGCACGGGGTTTATGCAGGATTTGATTTTGAGCCTAGTGCTGACCTTACCCTTAGTTTAGGTGTGGGTTCTTCAGGTTATACTTTTGTCAACGACCAAGAAACGGAAGAAACAGTAAGCGTATTACTAACTCGTCAGGGGGTAGTAATTAAAGAAGACGCTGCGGTTAGTTTGGCCATTAACCCCACCAACACGGGGAACAGGTGGGATTTAATTATCTGCGAGCATCAATATGAAGAAATAGTAGGGGGTGAACAGGCCACATATTCAGTAATTCAAGGGGTAGAAGACCCAAATATACCAAGTAAACCAACTGCCCCGAACCCATTAATTCAAACTGTAGTAGGTTATTTGTACTTACCTGCGGGTACTTCACAGCTTGATGCCGAGGGGGTATTATGGGAAAAGCCACAAATCCCCGACACAGGGGGTAAAGAGCTTAGCTTCCGTAGTGAATATGGTGGGGTTTCTTTAACTGTAAAGCAACTTGTCACAGGGACAAGTGAAGTAATAGTAGATCTTAACACACAATTTGTACAGGACAAAGCATGGACAGATATAGTACGCACAGGTACATACGTAGGTACTTTAACCGATGCACCTTCAGGTCAAACCGTTGGTGGTCACGTAAAGGTAGCTGCTGAATTAATTGATGCTAGTGGTACGCCCAAATGGTCAGTAAGCTATCTGTTCCAAGGTGTAGGAGATGCAAGCCTATGGAGTAGGGTAGTTGTGTTTAATTGGAATACTTCAACAAATGCACCTGCTGCAATTGACACGGATAGCGAGTGGGTAGCTGTAGGCTTAGCTGAAGATCTAGCTAAAAAAGTACCGTTTGCTAACTTAGCTACAAATACGGACTTAAACAGCCTAACAACGAACGGGCACTATTGGGTACGCTTAACAAATGTCGTTTTAAATAATCCTGCACGTTCCGCAGGTTATACCGCAGGGACAAACGACTTTTACCATGTGATCGTATTGGGGCAGGTAGGAGCTACAAGCTACTTGACCCAAATTGCTATAGAAACGGTGACACAGCGTATGTTTATACGTAATTCCAATTTAGGGGGCAGTTCATGGTTTGGGTGGCGTGAATACAAAACAAAGCTTAGTAGCAGTAATAATACTATAGCTATAGGTGAAAGCCGTCCCGCTGACATAATTGGCAGTTTATTTGATTTACGCATCAACACAGTTATTCTAGGTTCTGCTTTAACAGAAAGCAATTTAAACCCCTTGGATAGTGGGTTTTATAGCTTTGGCTTAAGCAACGGTGACACAGGTTCTATTATTGTCCTACGTAACCAATTCGGGGGTACGTGGCAAGTACGTTTACGCATTACCAATGGTGGTTTAAACTATTCTATGGAATACCGATGGTCGGGGGACGGGGTAAACTTTGTACCTTGGATAAGGGTTCCTAATGATTTTGAAGTCAATACACTTATTGACAATAAGCTTAACCAATTTTCACAAGACCAAAACGGGGGTGTAGTTAGGTTATACGGTGTTGAACAAGGCCAAACCGCAGAAACAGAGTTAAGCCTAACCAACTGCTTAGCTTATTGGTCAGTCATTGGCAATATGTGCTTTATGGATATTTGGACACCGAACTATAATCCTAGTACTGACTTTACTGCTTCAGACGGGGTTCAATTACCTGCGGCACAAAGATATTTAGCTATTCGCTTTTTTGGTGCGGCTCTTCCTCCTTTGCCAAGTTCTACCCACAATAGAAAAATTATGAATATGGGCAGGATTTTTATAAATGGTATAACAGACCCCTTTGAAAATGACGAACAGAATGAAGAAATCTACCTAAGTATAGACACCGATGTAGATAGGCCAAAGTTCCTTATTTTCCGTACCCCTGACGCTTTGCAGGGCAATAGTGCAAGCCTTACCTTTAGTGATAAAGTAGGGGGACACCTACAATTTCACTACAGAATAGCATAAAGTGTAAAGTTACTTTTGGGGGTTTGTAAAAAAGTATTTATGTTTGAGGAATAACCAAACATTGATACTTATGCAAAAGCGATGGCCACAAGCTACAACCACAGCTGAACTACGAGCAATATGGCATATTCATAGCCCTACTAAGGAAAGCACAGAATTAGTATTACCTAGTACTGCACTTCGCAGATTATTAAAGCTTAAGCAGGCTCACGGGGAACCCATAGTCAAAGACGAAGTAAAGCGTATGTTTTCTTTGGCTCCTAATATTATGAGTGCCCCCGAACAAGTAACCGACACCTTATTCTTACCGACCGTACGGTTTTTCTTTGCCCTACCCGCAGAGAATGCTACTATGCAAGTTAGTATAGGTTTCTTTTTTGGGAATGCCGAGGGGTGTTATAGCGAGCTAAGTGGGTATTCGCAGCAAGATATAAGTAATGCGTTTAAAGCACAGGTTTGGAGCAAGATTGATAAGTTCCGTCAATTTTTATTAAATCACGAAGGGACTTGTGCTTCACCTGAAGAATTAGAACCAATCGAAGACACATTAACTATTACATTATAAAAAAAAGCCCATGGGTGCCACCCACGAGCTCTCTTTTAAACAATTCACTAAACCGACTAATTTTATGAATTATTCCAATTTAGACTTTACAATACTAAAAACCAAACCTTCTTTAAGTAAAGCACTGTCAGGGGACGATGTTATGCTTTTGGGGTACATGCTAGAGTTTTCCATGGTGGGAAAAATGCGTACTGTGGAAGAAGAAGGCAGTACTTTTCATTGGTTCAACTACAAACATTTAACAGAAAATTGTTGGGCGGCTCAAGGGCTTACAAAAGCAGCCATTACAAAGCGTTTTAATAAGTATATGACATTAGGGCTTATCAAGCTGAAGAAAGTGGCACAGAGCGTGTATGTAAGCTTCACGGAAGCACTAGAAGAATTAAGCTTAGTCGATGCAGAAGCTTTAGGTAAAAAGGCTAAGAAGTTAGGCCGTCCTGCGAAGAAGCAAAAACAAGCAAAAACCGTTTACTTAGGTAAACAGCACCGTTTACCTGAGGAAACCCATAAACGTATAAGTAATAAACGTATAGACTATACTAACTATCCACCTGCTTTCGCAGTTGGCCAAGAACATTCTTCTTCCTCCCCTGTTCCACGTTCTAACCTTGCTCCCCACGGTGCTACGGCTGACATGATTGCCCACTACCAAAGTACTGAAGAACTAAGGGAAAGGAAGGAAGCTACACAGGTGGAAGTCGGGGACATGCTAAAGCGTTTGTATTCGGATAATCCATTTCATTCCATTGAACGAATACGTAAACGGTATGGTCAGGCCATGGGTGAACTACAAAACTTACCATGGGTAAAGGATATACCTTGGTATTTGTTTAGCCGTACACGCAAGCTACTAGCTAAAGACGGGCAGGAATGGGAAGGAAACCCATTAGGGGCAGATTTGGATTATGAAAGGCATAGGCAAAGTGAGCTTAGTTTTGTAAAGTATTGTTTCACCAAACTAAGTCAGCAAAAGCATGGACGTAAGATTTCAGCGTAATATTTTAAAGTGGTTGGTTCAGAACCGCAGAGGGGTAGACTTTTTACCTTTAATGGAAGAACGGCTATTTGATTTAGCCGAATTAAAGGCAGCTTTTCAGTTAATGGGTGGGTATTTGAAGGAATACAAAAAGCTTCCCAAACGTGCAGAAAGCTTGCTACAATACTTTAGACGTGAAAGCAGGGGTCAAACTATTTCAGATGATTTAGTAGAGCGTATTACCTTAGAAATAGAAGCCTGTTATGATTTACTGTCCGACCCTGAAATAGTACAGGATAGTGTAGTAGAATATGCCCAAAGTAAGGCTATGCGTGAAATCCTGAAGGATTACAGGACAAAGGTAGACGAACTAGACGGAACTGTACTGAACAGTTTATTGCAGGACGTAAACAAAGTAATCGACATGGCTCGGCAAGGGGACGAAGCTGCGGACTTAGGAAAGCTATTACTTAGGCACCACCACGAAATAGAAGAAAACATTCTAGATGGGCACCCTTGCTGCTACGCAGGTTTAAACGCATTAACGGCAAAGAATGGCTTTCTTACCCCTGAACTTATTGTTTTCTTAGGTCAACCAAAGTCCTTTAAAACAGGGCTATTACTTAATATTGCTTTGGGTTATGTTCGGGCAGGGTTGAACGTTTACTACGTGGATTGCGAAAACAGTAAAAATTCTATTGTTAGGCGTATGCGTCAAGCTATGGTTAAGGCCACCTATACAGAAATGCGGAAGCAAACGTACAGTAAAGAACTTGACGAAATTGTACTTTTAACTTCCAAAATGGGAGGAGACTTCGGGGTAGATTATTATGCGGGTAATTCAGGGAAAACTATTGCAGACGTAGAGAGAAATTTACAATGGTACAAGGAGCAGTACAATTGGGTACCTGACGTAATCATTTACGATTATTTGGATTTAATGGACAGTACCAATAGGTATGTAAAGAACGAACAAGAGAAAATTCAAAAAGTCTACTTTGAAGCAATTGATCTTAATTCAAGGTTAGGTACATTCTGTTTTACAGGTTCACAGGTGAACAGAAATGCAGTAAATAAAGAAGATATTGATATGACGGCCTTTGCTAAGGATTTTGGCAAAGCTGCTAACTGTCACGCTGCGTTTGCCCTTATACGTACGGCTGACATGATGGAAACAGGAGAAATGCACATTAAGCCCATAGCACAGCGTGAAGGTGTTCCCCCTTCTTCTCATAATAAGGTAAGAATGAAGTTAAACGAGTCCCGAATGATGTGTGAGGAAATTGATGAAGAAGCAATAGAATTAATACGAAAGCGTGCGGGTAAAACTGATTTAAAGGCCGAAGCCGCAGCTTACAACGCTTTGGGTAGTAATGAAGTAGACATACCTGACTTTGACTTTAATACAGGTGATGACGAAAAGGCTCCTTTCTAGTTTGCAGGTTCGTAAAATATTAGTATCTTGGTAAAAATTAAATGTTAGCAATGGTTACTTTCTACATAGAAACCCCTACACATAGTCCTGTTCATAAACGCATGGTGGATAAAAATCAGCATAAGCTTTTTTTCACTACTCGTACAGCTGCGGCTAATCATATACGTACGGTATTGAAGGTAAGCACAGAGCAAGCGATTTCTTTAGGGTATAAGATTTTACCGTACACGTTAAGTACTAATCCACAGCCTTTGCCTTCAGGTTATATTGATAGGGTATTGAGCACAAGTAGTTACGACGTGGTAGAAATAAGGGACTATTTAGATTTTTTAAAGCCTTTGAATGGTGTCCTCTTTGATTACTTAGCCCTAAGTGCTGTGTATGATAGCATAGTGGTTAAAGGGAAAGTTCATTCCGCAGATCAAGCAATATTAGATGAGTTGCTAGACGTAACACGAGATTTACTTATTCTTATGGCACCTACAGGTACTAGCTTTAAGCGTACCACTAAAGGTAAAGGGTTTTTTATGGTTTAACTGTTTCCGTCAATTTGACGTAATCGCATGGACTACTTAGATTTTTACGAAACGGCAAGTAACGAATTATTAGCTTATATGTTCCCTGAAGATGCACGGTTTGCGAATAGGTACATTTATATGCTTCGTGGTCATATATCAGCGGTTACCGACAATCTACGGGCACAGCATGAAGTAAACTTAGACTATCAAGTTATTATAGACGTGGCTCGCCCTTTGCTTTTACATAAATCAGTAAGAGGCCAATACAAATTTACCGATGATCAGTTGCTAGAAATACAGCAGGCTGTATCTAATAGGCTTGTAGAAGAAGGTGTCTTGTCAGGCCGCATGGTTTGGCTTGTGGGTGATATGGCAAAACCTAATGAGGGGTTTACTGCTTTAAAATATGCGGAAGACTATAAAGGCCAATACTTGCGGGGTAAGCTATTTGAATATGTAAAGAACTTTACACCTAACAAAGTAGCATCTTTATACTTAACCAAAGCAAAAAAAGAGGGATGGGTGCTTTAGGAAAACCAACGGCAAAGCAGATATATAGCTTCTTTAGGGACAGGTTTCCTACCTTCCAAGATAGTACTAATGGGTGGTGTGGGTTTAAATGTCCCTGTGGTAGAAGTAAAGATATGGCTGTGCATCCTGAATGGGAATTAGTAAAGTGTTGGTCTGCTAAGTGTAACTATACCAAGGGTAGAAGTGAATATAAAGACGACTTGTATAGCTTCTTTAAAAAGTGGTTAAACTTAAGCTTTGGGGAAGCAATGGACATGCTTCGGGAATACAAGGAAGGTGACTATTTGAACTTTTCGCAGTATGACAATGAAGTTATAAGCAAAGTTCATGGGATGACATTACCTGAAGGTTTTGTAGGCTTAAGTGAACGTAATGACACCCTAGGAAACAGGGCACGGCTATATTTGCTGAATAGAGGCATGGATATTGAGCTATTAACTGAAATGGGTTTTGGTTATGTAGGTGACCCTGATAGTGTATATTATGGGTATATAATTATTCCGTTTAAAGGTAGGGGTAATTTATATTATTGGATTGCCCGAGATTTCATGGGTAACTTCCCGAAGTATTTAAACCCACCTAAAGAAAGCGTAGGGGTAGGGAAAGCAGAGCTATTATTTAATGAAGACGCTTTAAGTAAATGTAGTGAAGTGTATTTGACCGAAGGATGGGCTTGTGCAATGACCATCGGGGCACAGGGTATAGCTTGCCTAGGTTCGGTACTTTCTCCGCAGCAGTTAAGTAAAATAATTCGTAGCCAAGTGACTACGGTCGTAATTATACCCGACTATGGGTTTTACGAAAATGGCAAAACTATGGCCGCAGCTTTAGTCGATCACAAGCGTGTATATCTAGCCAATTTAGACGCTATTGGAAGTGAAGAACTAAACGATGTAAACAGCCTAGGCATAGAGCCTGTCATGGAACATATAAATAGTTTAACAGAATTTACAGAAACCGACTTATTCTCATGGGACGACGACCCACCCTTCATATAAAGCTAGATGATTTAGCTAGTGTATTACAAGACTTAAATATTGGGGGCGTACATGAAGCCAAAGAAATATTAAAGGCTTCCGCACCCTACCAAATACGTAATAGATTAGTAGTGGTTAAGCCCGCAAAGACGAAGCTAGAATTGCTACGAAAGCTTACTGCTTATGACGACGATGAAAAAGTAGCACAGTTCAATTTAGAATTGACTTTGCAGAAGTTTAATGTTCATACGTTTGAGCATATACACAAGGGTAGTAAGAAGTATCAAAGCTTGAAGGAAGCCACGCAATTAGCTACTGATTTTGCAATACGGAACAGTTATACAACTGTAGAAGGGTACCAAGCCTATATAAAATTAGCGGGTGAAGTAATGGGTAAGCGGTTTAGTATTTACCGTATTCCTTCTTATGACATGGCCATACAAGAGCGGTACGACATTTATTTAACTTTAAAGTCTGATACTGATAGGGAAGGTACCTTGGCATTTATTAAAACTTACCTGCGTATAGCCAAGGACTATACAAGCCATGTCCCGAACTTAGTAGGAAAGCCTGCTTTTCAAAGAGATTTACTTTGGGCAAAAGAAGATGCAGCTGCTCACGGGGCTTCCGCTTCGGATTGGGTGCGGGCACAGTTTGAATTACTATCCTATATTGACGACATACCTTCTTCAGGTGCTTTCTTTGGTGATGCTGCACGGGAACGGTACGAAAAGTACAAGGGTAAGGAAGGCACAAAAGTAAACCGTGTACAAAAAGGAAAGAAGGCCGACACTTTGACGGCTGAAGAAATGAAAATTTATAACCAAATGACTAATAGCGATGGAGATTGAATTGCGTAATGTAAGCAGTAAGCTAATTATTGGGGGTGATGATCATATAAAGCACCCGAACTTAAGAAAAGACATAGATACTTACTTGTCAGTTAGCGACAGCACAGGTGCATACTTTGCAGCTAAGAAAAAGGGGAAGAAGTACATAAGCGGTAAGTATAAGTTTATGACAAAGGAGAACAGAATACCTACAGGGTTTCTACCTTTACTTCTTAGCTTTTTAGATAGTTACGGGGTAGATGTTCATATTACAGACCTTCGGGTTAATGTTCCTGACTTTGCCCCAAAAGAAGACCGTGTCTATGAATTTGGGGACTATAATATGAAAGCTTACCCTTATGACCACCAAGGTGACATGATGGATAAGATTGCTGACAATACCATACACGAGGGTTTGTTAGATTTTCCTAGAGGTATTTTGGACGCTGCTACAAATGCAGGTAAAAATACCATAGCGATGGGTTTGTTTGCGAATACTACCCATGCTCGATGTTTATTCTTAGTTCACCGACAATTAATATTTGATCAAGTTGTAAAGTTCTTTAGGGATGAAATGGGCTTAGGGTGGCAAGTTGGTACCGTCGGGGGTGGGAAGCCCCCTAATTTTCAAAATTTGACTGTGTGTATGCACAAAAGCTTAGACGCTGCGACACAGGACAGGGGCATAAACAAAATCATAAAGACCGAGTATAATATGCTTATTGTCGATGAGTGCCACAGGGCAGGGGCTAAAGATTATGCTAAAGTCATACGAAAAATAGAAGCAGGGGCACGGTATTTTGTAAGCGGTTCTCCTTTTGACGTGAAGAAGAAGCTAAACCGTTTTAAAATTATTGGCCTTTCGGGTAATGTTATAGAAAGCATAAGTAAGCGGGAATTAATGGATAAGGGGGTAAGTGAAAATGTAACGGTACGGATGCTTCATGTTAAACACCCTGATACTATAACCCTTGGTGCAGGTGCCTTGTCTGTTATAGCTACAAGCTACGACGAGGTGCAGCGTGCGTGTATTTACGAAAGTGAAGAACGTAAAGAAGTAATGCTCCAAAAGGCAAAAGAACATGAACAGGACAGTATATTAGTCGCTTTTTGGTCAATTGACCATGGTACTTTTTATATGATTGCTTATGTGAACAGTACGGGGAAGAAAATGTAGGGTTATTACATGGGCAGCTAAAGACACACGAGAAGGAACAGGTAGTCGCAGACTATGCTTCAGGTAAGATTAGAATATTAGTAGCAAGTACTGTATTTGCCGAAGGTATGAATATCAAACATATTAAAGTTGTATTTTACTGTATTGGTGGTGAAGCCCTTATTCCTGTAAAGCAATTCATGGGAAGGGAAGAAAGAAAGAACGACGGTACGGGGGTAATATGGTATGATTTTTACGACGACGTGGAATACTTGGATAAGCATTCAAGAAAGAGAATAAGGGCATATAAGCAAATGGCCTTAACTATAGAATATAATTACACCCCTGATAGGTGGGGTAAACCTAAAAAGCAAAACAATGGCAAAAAAGACACCCAAACAAAAATCGAATTATAGTGTAAATGTCGATGTTCCTATTGACCATGACACAGAAACCATAATTTTACAGAAAGCAGACCAAGACCCTGAAGACTGTTTTACTAAGCAATGGTCACCTGCGGCTACTTTATGTTCTTTGTGTGCAGATAATGAACTATGCTCTATTCTTCTTAGACGTAGGAACAAAAAGAAGGAAAAACAGGTACCAAAGAACACAGCTAACTTTCTTGATGAAAGTGATCTTAGGGGGGTAAAAGACGAAACTTTGTTGTCCCTATTACAAAAGTACAAGGATGTTTATCTAGAAGACCTTATAGTTACTGTAGGGAAGCTTGCTAAACTAGACGACGAAGTAGCTTTACGTAGGTGGGTAGAACGTTTTTTAAAAAGGCACAAGATTACATTAACCAAAGAAAACAAGCTTAAGCATGGGTAGTATATTGGCCTTAATGGGCAGGGGCTTAGACAAGAGAAAAGACAAATTATTTTACCACTTGGTAGATAAGGCTATTGACGGAATGTCTAGGGATGTTATTGTAGAACATACCTACAAAGGCTTAGATAATTTGTGTGATTATTTAGATGAACACCCTGAAATTAATATAGTCTTTGCCATGGGCTTAGATGTAGTAACTGCCGTCACCGGTGAAGATACTTTGAAAAAACCAAGGGCTTCTAAATCTATGACCGACTATGCGATTGATACAGGTAAGCGTAAAGTTTTTGTACGTGCTTCTACTACACCCATGTACGCTTTAAGTCAAGGTGACTATTCTATGAAATTGTTTGCTGAAGACTTGTACTTAGCTTACGTTTGGTCATTGGGAAGTCCTGTGAATACTATGACCCGTGCTAAGTTAGTTACTTCAGTAGCTGAAGTAGAACAGCTTATTAGCTACTGTGCTGACACAGGGGACTGTGCCTTTGATTATGAAACCACAGGCCTAAAGCATTATGTAGACCCTAATTTTAGGGTTACTACCCTGTCGATTAGTTACCAACATGGCACAGGGTGGGTAATTCCATTTTATCCTCCAAATGCGACCGAAGCAGTATTTGACCAACGGGGCATAAGAGAAATTGTAAAGCTACTTGACACTAAGCTTTTCGGGAATAGGGCTATAGATAAAATAGCACATAATGCTAAGTTTGATGCACATTGCTCAGCATGGTTAGGCATAAGGTCATGGCGGGGGAAGTTACACGACACCATAATGATGCATCATTTGCTCGATGAAAATAAAAAGCATGGGCTAAAAGAATTAACTAACTATTATTACCAAGAATTTAGAGGGTATGAACAAGCTTTAGGGGGAAACTTCAAGAATGCGGACTTACACACCCTTGCCACCTACAATGCAGTAGATAGCGATATTACACTTAGGTTCCACACGTGGTTCACACACAAATTATTAGAAGAACCAAGCCTTTACATGGTGCACAGAAATTTGTTAAGTGCCTGTGTACACCCTTTTTTTATAATGGAACGGGACGGGTTTAAAGTAGACAAAGCTTTTATACGCAACGCTATACAGGAAGCCGAACAGATACAAGAGCGAATGAAACAAAAGCTTTTGAATTTGCAGGTAGTACAGGATTATAAAATTAAGCACGAAGAGCATTTAAGGAAAGAAAGAATAAAAGTACTAAAGGCTGAAATTAAGCAGCATGTGCCGAGTAATGGGACTGCTCTTAGTTTAGATTTTGGTTCAGGTTCTTCTTCAGCATACGTACAACAAAGACAGGCAGAAATAAATAATATACGTGCGGGGAAAGTCAATTTATTTACCAAGTTTTCTCCGTCTTCCAACGACGACATAAAAGAATTTATTTATTCTAAGCATGGATTGAACAAGGCTATTCCAACTGACCGAAAAACAAAGGAAAAGAAGAAAAAAGCAGACGAAGAAACATTAAAGACTTTTGACGACGACACGGGTTTTGTAGAAGCCCTTTTGAATTATCGAGCAGTAGTAAAAACAAAAGGTACTTACCTAGTCGGTCTGCTTAAGCATGTGGATAAATACGGGTTCATACACACAGTTTATAATCTAGTCGGTACCGTTACGGGGCGTATCAGTTCTTCAGACCCTAATTTCCAAAATATACCACGGGGTACCATGTTGAAGGACGAAGACATACGCAGGCTTGTGGCCATGGTTAAGCAGGCATTTATTCCGCAGGTGGAAGACAACAGTTTATCGCAGGTGGATTATAGCCAAGCTGAACTAAGATTAGCCGCTCATTTTGCCGATGAAGATACCATGATTGGTATTTATTCCCGTGGGGAAGATATGCACTACGCAACTTCAAAGTGGATTATGAAAGTTACCGATGAAGAATGGGAAGCCATGAGCAAGTATGATCGGAAGGAATATCGTACTGCGGGAAAGTCTGCTAACTTTGGCCTACTTTATGGGCAAAAGCCCTTCGGCTTTAAGATTTATTCCAAGAATACCTTTGGTATAGATTTTACCGATGAGCAGTCAAAAGAATACCATAAATCATTTTTTCAGCTGTACGGGAAGCTTTCGGCATGGCACGAACACCAAAAGAAGACTTGTAAAAAAGACGGCTTTGTGCTGACTTATTTTGGTACTAAACGCAGGCTAAATAAAATATATGCTTCAGATAAAAAAGTAAGAGAAAGTGCAGAACGTCAAGCCATCAATACACCGAACCAAGGTACAGGGGGTCAAATAACTTTATTCGCTATTGCTATAGTGGCTAATAGAATAGACCCACGAGTGAAAATTGTAAATACTGTGCACGATAGTATTATATTTGACATTCCTAATGACCTCGTAGAAACAGAACTACCTATTATTGTGCATACCATGGAGAATTTACCGTATAAGGAATATTTTAATTTGCCTGAACTTAAGGTAGGGATGAAAGTGGACGTAGAACTAAGTCAAAAAAATTGGGCGACGTTAGAAGAAATAGAGGTAGAAAAATTTGTATGTTCGTAAAAATGTAAGTTACTTTACAAGGTAACCAAATGTTAAACCCCTAAACAATTAGAGCAATGGGATTAAATTATGATGCCCTTGAAGGCATGGACAAAGAATTAAACGTCGGTGGTGGCGGGTATTTGAACCAAGGTGACATAGACCCTACCATGGACATACGGCTAATGCCCCCACAGGAAGGGATGAACGGTTTGCCGTATTTAAAAATTCACTTATGGTGGATAGATGGGAAAAAATTTATTTCACCCGAGACTTTTGGTGAAGTATGCCCAATAACTGAAGCGGTAACCGCTGCTGAAGAAATGGCCAAAACTGACCCTTCACTTAAAGATATTCTCAACGCCAAAGCACAGTATGGTAAAAAGCTTGAGAAAAAAATTGAATGTTGGGCAGGGGTACTACAGTTTAAGTTAGATAATCCCAATAATCCTGACAGTCCATATAGTGTAGTGGATGAAGAATGGAAGGTTTTACAAATGGGTAAAATGCTGACTAGTGCTGTAAACGCTGTTTTGTTAGATCGCTTTTCACGTCCTGACCCTACTGATATGGTAGTGGGAAAAAACATCATTTTGAAAAAGACCAAGAAAAACAACCGTACGCAGTACACCGCTACGGGCTGGGATGGGAAGCAAGATTTAACGGCCTTTAGTGACTTGTATCAGCCTGATAGGTTCAGGGACATTGTAGGCTTAGTACGTGAACAAATGGCCACTGATCAGGAAATGCAGGAGGAAATAAATCAGTATTTGTATGGTGGTGCCCACCCCGCAGGTAGTGTAGGTCAACGTTCTGCGGCTCCTGTAGCAGGGTCACGTAGAATGACTGCGCAACGTGCAGCACAGCCACAGGCTACCCCTGCTGAACAGTCACAACCTGCTGCACAGACACAGCCTGTTCCTAGCACAGGGGGTGGGACTAAAACAGTTACCCGTAGGAAGGGTCGTGATATGACTGATGATTTACCCGACGGTTCTACTGACAGCGAAGACGCACCTTACTAAAAATGAAGGAAAAGGAAGAATATATACGTGGAACTATACCTACGGGTAAGTTCCACCTTGTCTTTGAAGGTATCGAGTCCATAGGTGTACGTAAGAAGCTACAAAAGCTTTGGGGTAAAGATTTAGATGTTACCCTCAAGGAAATAGAATACATACGTTCATTGGCCGCTAATCGCTACTATTGGAAGTGCGTAATAGAAGTCATACAAGAGCATATTTTACACACGCAGGGCGAGCAGCATACTAAAACCGAATTACACGCTTACAACTTAATCAATATAGCAGGTTATAAACCTGTGCTTAAAAAGATAAGGGGTATAGAAGTAGTGGTAATGGAAGGTAAGACTTCTAGTGAAATGACCGACGACGAATTTAACCACTATGTAGAAGCGGTAAAAGTACATTGGATAGAACACTTCGGGGGCGAGGATATATTCCCTGAACCAAAAGGTAATAACACTTTATCAGATCATGCCTACACAAGCAACACCAACAAAAAAGCTAACTAAAGTAGTAGCTTTTTCTGACCTACACGCACATAACTATAAGCAGTTTTCTCACAACTACGGACTAGACCGATTAGCTGCTTGTATGCACGTAGTAGACGTAATTTTCGCACACACCAATAACATAGGGGCAAATGTAATTTTGTTCTGTGGTGATTGGTACGACAGTCAAAGGATAGTCCCCTCTGTAGTCGTAAATGAAACATTCAGGGTATTAAAAAAGAATTTTGAGCAGTACCCACATATCACCCTTTATGCAATAAGTGGTAATCATGATGACGGGTCTAAGGCTACTTTTGGTAGTTCGTGGATAACTGCTTTAACCCATTTGGATGAGAACTTGGAAAACTTCAGGTTATTAGATGGAAAAGCTGAACAGCACGGGGGTTTAAATATAGTAGGTGTTCCTTATTATGACGACGCTTCCGATTTAGATCAGGCTTTTGATTTAGCTATTTCTCAACATGAAGCCACAAAGTATAATATCATGCTTACGCACCAAACACCGAAGGGTACAAGCTTGGATAGTATAGAAGGCTTTGAAGCTGACTTTGATATTTTGGATAACAAATTTGATAAGTTTGATTTTGTACTGAACGGCCATATTCATGCACGTACAGAGCACAGCCCTTCCCGTATTACTTTAGGTAATCCATTACATAGGGACGCTCAAGACGTAGGGAAGACCAAAGGCTTTTGGGAAATTGACTTAGCGGGCACAGCACACTTTATAAGCTTAGCCGAGCATTATCCTCATATTAAAGTATATGAAGGTTTTCCTGATGATTTAACCGAAGAGGAAAAGCTAGAATATGAAGGTCATTATGTATTATTTAAACCACAGCGGGTAATACAGGGTGATGTAGAATATTCGGTAACCCCGAGTGAGTTTAATAGTAGCCTTAGTCATGAAGCACTTTTGACTAACTTTTATAAGCGTGAGCACGGGGACGATAAGAAACTTTTAACCATAGCATTAAACATAATCAAGTAATGAAAAGAAACAATATGTTTATAGTTAGTTTGGATGAACTGACTGTACTAGAAGAACAAGACATACGCTATGACTATGGAGATTTAGAAGAATTAGCTTCTTCCATAGAAGCCGAAGGCGTAAAGCAAGCCCTTTTTGGGGTACCGATTGAAAAAGGTACCCGCTTTGCCATTGTGGACGGGCATCGGCGATACCATGCTTTGCAGTTGTTAGCGGAGCGTGGGGTATTCCCTGAAATTCCAATACGTCGCACACCTTCAGGGTATAATGAGATGCAGAAAGTAGCTGACATATTAATCTTTAATAATCAAAAAGAGCTTAATATGTTGGAACAGGCCGAAGTAGTGCACAGGTTACAAAATAATTTCCCTGACGCTGACGGCAATAAACTCTCTACTCGGAAAATTGCAAGAATGTGGGGTAAGTCGCACACCCATATTAGCAACCTGTTAAAGCTTGCTGAATTGTCAGAAACGAGCAAAGAGTTCATTAAAGATGACATTATTTCTCCTTCTTTGGTTTTAAAAACCATAGTAGATAACGGTATGGCCGCAGCTGAAGCCTTAATACAAAAAGCTGTAGAACAAACTGAAGGAACAGTCACGGCTAAGAACTTGGAAGAAGAACAGGAAGAAGCCGAACACGCCGAAGACTTAGAAGAAGGGGTAGAAGCTGAAGCTCCTGAAGTAAAAGAAGTAAAAGTAAAGCCGTCCAAGCTGAACGAATTGATAACGTTTATTGAGGAAGCCATGCACGGGATGCAGGCAAGTGAGCAGGACAAGGACAAGCGGAAGACCTACACGCAGACAAAAATTATGTTAGAGAACCACATTAGGTTATTTAAGGGCGTTCAGTCCTTCCTACGTGGGGAAATTGAACCACAAGACGTTTATAAAGACTATGAAGCAACATTCAAAAATCTTATTCCATAGTATTACTGTGGAAGGGTTCGGCACCATACAAAAGCCGATAGAATTTAGGCTTGACCGTTTTGGGCTTAATATGATTTATGGTGAAAACGGACACGGTAAAACTACTTTGTTTTCTGCTTTGACCTGGGCTTTGTATGGAACCCCTTTGAAAAGCATAAAAAAAGACGATGTAAGTACGTGGAAACGGTTTAGGCTACCTTCGTTTAAGGGTACCCGTGTTTTAGTAGAATTGCATGTAGACGACGTGCCTTTTACCGTAGCGAGACACTTAAAATATAAGGGTAAAACCTACGGCATGGAAGGGAAGGATAATGTACTTGTATTTAAGGAAGGTCAGCTTGTTACGGAGACACAGCACAACAGCCAAGCACAGGAATATATACGAAACCTTCTAGGGTTAGAGCCACGGGCTTTTATGAACTCAATAGTTTTTGGGCAGCGAATGAAGCGATTGGTAGAAGCGGACAACAAGGATAAACGAGCCTTGTTTGAAGAACTTTTTGAAGCTGACTTTATAGATGGTATGAAAGCTAAGTTTATGGAGCAGGCTAATAGTTTAAGTCAATCGGTTCAAGCAAATACAAGCAAAGGTCAATTGTTGGAACAACAAATTAATGCAACAGCTGAAGCTTTAGCTACGGAGCGTAGGTTGATAGCTGAATTTGAGTCAGACAAAAAAGCACGATTAGTATCTTTACAGGCAGAACTTGAGCAAAATGCGACGGAAGGGAAAGCTATAAAGGAAGACTTGGAGAAAACCAATACTTTACTATCCACAGCTGAAGAAAAACACCAAGGCTTAAGTGGTAGTTTGGACGGGTTTGCTGAAGCTATTTATAAAGAAGACGTACAAGTTTTTGTAAATAATGCTTATGCGCAGGCAGCTTCATTACGTGCTTCAAAGGAAGAGCATCAAAAGGTTTTAGCTAATATTACTTTAGGTGAACAGCCTGATATGACTGCAATTAAAGCGGTTAAGGATAAAGCTGAACAGGCTTTGACTGAATACAAAAGCAACTATGAGACCTACGGTAGTTATTTGACAAGGTCAGAGCAACAAAAGCAGCACGCCACGGACAAGATAAACGCAGGCCAAAAGTTAATTGCAGAATATAAGCAACAGCGTGACGCAGAAGGTACTTGCAAGTTCTGTGATAAGCAGTTCCCCACAGAATTTTTAACCCCTATTTTAGAAAAGTGGGACTTAAAGATTGCAGCGGAACAAAAAGCAATAGCTAAGGAAGAAGCAGTAGTAGTAGAAATGACTTTGGCCATTGAACAGTATTCAACGCAGTTGGAAGAATATACTGAAGAACGAACGGCTGAATTAAAGGCACAGTTAGAAACCGCAGAAAACGGTATGTTGAAGTTTGCGGATGAACTTAGCAATTATCATGCTCGTGCTCGTTCCATAGACACCGCAAAGGCTAATATTGAAAGCTTAGAAAATCAAGCTTTGGCTTTAGTTAATACTGCCAATGCACAGGCAGCAATTGAAAAGCCTGATGAGTTTTATGTTTTGGGTTCTTTTTCTTCAGGGTTTCATAGTAGTAAGCTTTCGACTTTACTAGCTGACTATACCGCAGCTGACAAAGCTTTAAACGATGCAGCTGAAGAAGTAACGTCTTTACAAAGAACAAGTGAACTATTGGTGAAAGAATTAGAAACTAAGCGTTCATTGTACCGTCTTGTAAAAGCACAATTCGATGAGAAATCGGAAGAAAAAAGAAAGGGCTTGGATGTAGACGCTACTGAAGCTAGGCTTAGTGTAATGACCAAGGAAAAGGAAGATTTACTTATACGTACTGAAGAATTAACACAGGAACAGCAGCGTGTTGAATGGTGGCTAAAGAATGCTTTTTCTGCTTCAGGTTTAAAAGCCTATATATTTGAAGCAATGTTAGGTTATTTAAACCAATGTGTAGAAAAGTATGCAAGTAGATTAGGGCTTTCCGTTCAGTTTGGTATTGATATGACTAAAGCGAGCAAGCCGTTTAAAACTACGTGTTACAAAGGCTTAGACGCTATTAATTACGAAGCCTTGTCAGGGGGTGAAAAACAGAAAGTAGATATTGTTTTGGCCTTTGCTGTGCATGAATTAGTCAGTAGTATGCAGGACATTTCTTTGCTTGTAATGGATGAAGTGTTCGAGGGTTTGTCCAAGGCCAATATAGAAATAGTGTTTGATCTCATCAGACTAAAGGCTGAACACAAAGCAGTATTTGTAGTAACCCATTCAGACACCATAGATAGCAGAAACACAAAAGCTATTTATGTAGTCAAGGATGCAGCTACTGAGAACACTACGATTGATGGCTAAACGAACTTTAGAAATGGACGTATTCGGTACTGCCCCTAAGCGTAGAATAGATAGCCGACGTAAAGGGGCAGAAAATGAAGTAATCGTAGCCAAATTGTTTACTTCATGGGTCGGAGAACCATTTCAAAGAGTGCCTAGTTCGGGGGGTTTACGATGGGCAGACGGAAGGGGGGTCACAGGAGATTTAGTTCCTCCTGTGGGTTCCCCTTTTCCTTTTTTAGTTGAAACCAAACACCTAAAAAAAGTGCATCTCCCTAATAAGTTATCGGCTCGTAGTAGGTTACTTACATTGTATGAACAGCCTGTACGGGACGTATTAAGGTTAGCCACGGAAAAGAACGAACCTATGAAAATACCTTTGGCGTTGTTCCGAGAGAACTATCAAGAGAAGGGGGTATATTATGCACTACTGCCTGAATATGTAGCCGCTAAGCTTGACCTACCTAAGCCTATAACTACAGGTGAATTTAACAGGTCTGTAAAAGTAGGGGGGCGTGATATTTTGGTGTTACGTAAAATTTGTGGATATTTAAGCACTTCCTTATTTAGCCTTAACTATAAGCAGGTAGAAAAAACTTTACACGGAATAGAACCCATATGTCAGCTGTAGCACGTACCCGTAACTTATACACAATAGAAAAGATTAAAAGCGTACTACGTAAGAAGAAGTACGCTTTTTTTACTGCGGGGGCATATAACCTGAACAGCATTTTTATTCGCAGTACTAATAGTAAATCAAATAGCTATGATGATGTGCATGTAGTGATTTATAGAAATCATGTAGGTCAATGGAAAGTAATGCGGGCAAACGTTACTACAGATGCAGGCAAGCATTGGCTGTTAAATCCTATGAATATAAGGGGCACAGCTATTCTAGCTCCGTGCCAAGTGTCAGGGGCACATAGTTTAGGTACACACAGGGGTTATACTGCCCTGCGGCAAAGAAAACCCATTCCTTTTGTTCGGGACAACAATAGGGACACTAACTTAGATTTTAGCCTGTATAAAAATGCCATGGGTAAAACATGGGTCTACCCACCAAACAACCCGAACGTTGAATACAATAAAGTTATACTAGCTAATATTCACAGGGCAGGCAGAAATGTAGTTAGTAGGTTAGTTAATAAGTGGTCAGCTGCGTGTATGGTATATCCTGACAACGCCCAATTTCAAAGGCTTTTAGAATTGGTCAGGCTGCAAAAGCAGCACCACGGCACAACTTCCTTAACTTTCACCTTACTAGAAGAAGAAGACTTTAATTAATATGGCACCTACTAGAATAATCGCTTATTTAAGTTTTGCTTTAGGTTTTGCCCTAAACTTGGTTATTAGTTCAATCGCTAAGGAGCGAAGAGCAGTTGAGGTTCAAGGGCAGGTAGAAGCGTTAAATAGTGCAGTCGCTGAACGTGAGCAGGTAATATTAGAACTAAAGGTAAAAGAAGATTTACTATTGATGGAACTAGATAGTTTAACCCGTTTAAGTCAATCAGTAGAACAGGATATAGTGATTATTGGGAATAGCCTTGATAGTTTAGTGGCCGAAGGTGTAAAGCTACTTGACACCACGGCACGGCAAGATCTTATACATATGGCTTTGAAATCTAAACGTTTACAAAAATGAGTGTTTCTACAATATACAAAGTGCATACGTGGTGGTCTTTTATCTATTTGACTGTCCTTTGGGTTTTAGTTTTTATGTTTTTTGGCTTATTGCAAGCCCATGGTCAAAGCGTAGACTGTAAACATGATTACGAGGATTTAGTTACTGCTGACAGTACAGTAAGCTACCCGTGCGATGTGGTAGTATTGTCGTTAGCGAATTACGGCTATTTTATTAATGAACATAATAAAGCTGAAGCACGACAAGAATTACTGAAGAAGATAGAAGCACAGTTACCTGAATACAAAAAATTAGTGGATAGCCTAAACGGGGTACATAAGAAAAAAATGAAAAGGCAGGTAATTCTACTCGAAAATGTGAAGCAGCAATTAGAATTAAAAAGCATTTCACTAAAAGACGCACTAGATATGGTAGCTAAATTGGAAGTAGCAGTATTAAATTTAAAAAGAGCACAGGTGAAGTATAAGCAGGGTCTGACCGTGTCCGTAATACTAAATCTTGTATTGATCACCACGGTTATAATTAGTTCATAGTAATGGCAAAGTTAAAAAATGAAGAAGTGTTTAAATACCCTGTGCTAAGCAGCAAGGAATTTTCTGACTTGCACGGGGGTATAACCTCACAGGCACTAACCTACTTAAGGAATAATGACATAATTGATTTTGTGCGTGTTGGTATGTACAACTTTATTGTAATGACTGAAAAGTCAAAGTCGTACAACCCAAAGGCCAATATAAACCGAGTTTAGTTTTTGCAGGTGTGTAAATAGTTTGGTATATTTGAAGCAACCAAACAATTACAGATATGCCTTTGAATAAGCAAGACGTTCTTCCGTGGGAAGACGAAAGGATGACTACCCCACCTTTAAAATTAATGACCGCTGTAGCGGACAAGGTAGACCCACAAAAGCCAAAAAGCGATACTTTAACCGACGGTCAATACGCAGCCTATAGCGATATTATTCAATGGCTTGGTCAGGTAGCACGGGGACAAGACGTAAGTATATTACGCACCTTGGAAGGGTATGCAGGTACAGGCAAGACTTATACAGCTTCTATGATCGTAGAAGCAGTTTTATTCAAACACCATAGGGTTTTATATACAGCACCGACTAACAAAGCTGTTAAGGTTGCTGAAGCCATGGCTAACTATAAAAGCCAATACATTGAATATTCTACTTTGCACGGGGCTTTAGCAATGCAGGAAGCTTACCGCCCCGATGGTTCGGTTTACTTCAAGCCCGACCCTGAAAAGGACAAGAAAATAGACGGTAACTTCCTAGTAATTGTAGACGAGGCTTCAATGGTGGGTGAAGAACTATTTGCTGTATTAGAACAGGAAATTATAGCTACGGGTGTACCTGTGCTGTTTATAGGTGATAGTAAGCAGTTACCCCCTGTTAATGAACCACGGTCAATAGTGTTTGATGATTACCACAGGACAGCGTACGACATTCAGGGGAATGTTTTAGCTGAAGTAGTTCGACAAAAAGGACAAAGCCCGATACTTGATATAGCTACCCATATACGTAATATGTCGCCCCACGATGAAAAGAAGTTATCCGACATATTTAACGACACCGAAACGGAGGATGGTAGCGTTTATTTTCTTTCTTTAGGGCAGGCTGACCATGCACAGCTATTATCGCATGCTATACCAAAAGCGTATTTTTGTACTGAAGCTTTTGAGGAAAACCAAGACTTTTGTAAAGTATTAGCGTGGACAAATAAGGAAGTAGACTATTGGAATAGCTTAATACGAAAACTTAGGTATGATACGGCTGTATTGCCTAAGATCATGAAGGGCGAATACCTTATTGCTAATAGGCCAATACACAAAGTAGGTAAGCGGTATAACCCTGCTACGGGTAGTTATGGTAATAGGGATGAACGAATAGGTACTATATTTCAGACCAATGAAGAATTTATAGTAGATAAGTTTGAAGTAAAGACAAAGCACATATTCCGCAGGAACATAAAGGTATATTCCTGTACGGTTAATTATAAAGACGTAGAAGGAAAGTCACAGCAACAGTTAATTGACATTTTACATGAAGACGATGAGGAATTATACCAATCCTTGAAAAAGGAATATTACGAACATTGCATAGCTGATAAGAAGGCACGTAAAAAGCCAAATTGGTATATCTACTACTTGGAACAGTCTAAGTTAGCCGACGTTAAGTATAACTATGCTCTAACTGTTCACAAAAGCCAAGGTAGTACTTTTCAAAATGTGCTAGTGTGCGACTACAACTTTTCTAATATGAAAAAGAAGCACGAACGCCAAAACTTAAGGTACACAGCTGTTACTAGAGCGTCGGATAGACTTTTAATTATAGAAGAATAGTATTACTTTAGTGTTTCATTACGTCCTGCGCCACTAACAGGTTCTTAATGTTTGGTTATAAAGCCCCTTTGGTTTCGCCCACAGGGGTTTTTATTTGGGGTTCTGTAAACACTTTGTTATATTGCAGGGTAACCAACAAAAACATAAAGAATGGGTGGTGTAAACGAACTAATAGTAAAGCTTAAACTTGGTGTAGTAAGCTTCAGCTACCGTAAAAAGGACGGGTCAGTAAGAAAGGCTAAAGGTACTGTAAACCTTGAACAGGTAGAAGGTGCCAAGCTTCCAAATGGTAAAGGTGCGGCCGCTCCTGAAGGGGTGGTCAATTATTGGGATTTAGGGTCGAACGGGTGGCGTAGGTTCAATAAGGAGGATTTTATAGAAATATTACCCGATGAAGCTTAAGCAACTACCCCTGACTGAAATACAGTCTAACCCAAATAATCCAAGGTCGATAAAAGACGGGCAGCTGAAAAAGCTAATGAAGTCAATCGAAGACTTCCCTCAAATGTTAGACCTACGGCCAATTGTTATTGATGAAGCTAATGTAGTATTAGGTGGTAATATGCGGCTTATGGCCTTACGTGAATTAGGCCACACGCATGCAACTGTAGTCTATGCCGAGGATTTAACGGAAGCCCAAAAGCAGGAATTTGTAATAAAGGATAATGTAGGTTTTGGTGAGTGGGAATGGGAAGCTTTGAATGAACAGTTTGAAGCCCCGCTTTTAGAAGAATGGGGTATGTCCTTACCTGAATGGATGGCAGCAGAGAACCAAGGTACTAGCTTTAACCTTCCTGACAGTCAAAAAAGTAGCCTAGAACAAAAGACCTTTACTTTGTCGAACGAACAGGCACGAATTATAAATGACTGCTTAAAAGCCGCAAAGCAGGAAGAAGAATACTTATCATTGGGGGAAGAAAACCCGAACACCAACGGCAATGCTATATTTTTAATTTGTTTACAATGGGCAAGGCTAAAGAAATAAGGGTCGGGGTAATAACATCAAAAGAAGCTAGAGCCTTTGTGCGTGCGTTCCATTATTCGGGTACCGCCGTGGCCAATAGTACACTACATTTAGGTGCGTTCTACAAGGGAAAGCTTCACGGGGTGATGCAGTTTGGAAGCCCTTTGGATAAAAGTAAGGTACTAAACTTGGTAGATGGCACAGGGTGGTCAGAAATGATAGAGCTTAATCGAATGGCTTTTGACGACGTATTGCCTAAAAATTCAGAAAGTCGTTGCTTGGCTATTGCCTTTAAGTTAATCAAGAAAAATGCTCCTCATGTTAAATGGGTACTAAGCTTTTCCGATGCTACACAAAGCGGGGACGGTACTATTTACAGGGCTTCAGGTTTTCACCTTACTAAAATACATGAGAATACTTCTATTCTTATTCACCCACCCACAGGTAAAATATACAATAAGGTTACTTTTAATGCTCACAAGCCGAACGAGCAAGATTTATACAAGGCTTGTGTTCCGCTTAAGGGTTACCAATTGCGGTATATAAAATTGCTTTATCCTAACTTAAAGTTAAATTGTGAAATCATTCCTTATTCAAGGATTAAAGAACTAGGTGCAGGTATGTACCTAGGTAAAAAGCGTGTATAGCATAGCGGTCTAATGCGTGCTACAGACCAGTAGTAAGACGGGGGTTCAAATCCCACCTACACGCTCTATTTAGCCTTTATTTTTTGTATCCTTGTAAGATAACAGTATAACTATGAAGGCACTTAGTCTTTTTGACGGTATGTCATGTGGTCAAATAGCTTTATCTAAGCTAGATATTAAGGGCTTTGATTATTTTGCTAGTGAAATAAAGCCTGCTGCCTTAGCTGTGACGAAGGCTAATTACCCCAATACTAAGTTCTTAGGTGATGTAACACAAGTAGACTTTAAACAACTAGGCAAAGTAGATTTACTTATTGGGGGCAGTCCGTGTCAAGATTTCTCCCGTGCAAATGCTGAACGCTTAGGGTTAGCAGGAAAAAAAAGCAATCTATTTTATTATTACTTAGATGCGCTTTACACGTGTAAGCCTACTTACTTTTTGCTTGAAAATGTAATAATGGAAAAGTTCTATTATCATGAACTTTCAAAAGAATTAGGTATATACCCGATTAGAATAAACTCAAGTAGGGTAAGTGCTCAAATGCGGGATAGGTTATACTGGACTAACATCGGGCCGTATGATGAAAATTTGTTCGGGGTGCGCAGTTGCGCATTACCACAGCCCAAGGATTTAGGCATTACCTTAAGCTCTATTGTGACTAGCGGGTATGTTGACAGACTCAAAGCTCGGTGTTTATTAGAAAGCGAAAGTCGTCCATTGGCCGACCAGGAGCGCATGTGGCACAGGTACAATTCAACCGGCTTCACAACAATAGTATATAACGACAAAGATTTAGATTACACTAAAGGGATTAGGTATCTAAATCAAATTGAATTAGAACGGCTTCAGACAGTACCTGAAGGTTATACTTCTATGCTTCCTAGAAATAAGGCCGCAAGTTTATTAGGTGACGGTTGGACGGTAGACGTAATTAAACACATTTTGTCTTTTCTTCCTTCTTAATTTTGAAGGTTCGTAAAATATTAGTAACTTTGGTAAACCCAACAAAAACTAATTTTAATGGACAAAGGCAAAGACATAAACCCTGTAAACTCACTTGACACTACTAAGTATTATTGGAACGGGGAACCATGTACAGCGGTATTTAGGAACTACCGAATAATAGATAAGGTCAAAGACACCCCTGCGCATTGGATGAACGCTCATATAAATGAACTACGACAATGTGTAGAAATAAGCACCCCCGATAGTGAACCGTTCTATATAGATAATCACTACGGTATGGGTTATGCCAAGATAACCGCAGGTGAGGGTATGTGGACACATGGCAGTAAGCACATTGAGAAAGCAGCAGTAAAATTACTTAGTGTGGTGGAGCCTGTGACCAAGTTTAGTACACTTGCTTACAAGGTAGAACAAAAAGTAGAGCGAGAATACCTACGTGTTCATGTTCCAAAGGAATACAAGAAAATAAAAGCTTTAGAGGAGGGGATGAGAAGCCCACAAAAGCGAAGTCACACCGAAAAGGAACAACGGGAGGAGCTTGCACGAGATGTAGCTCGCCTCCGTATAGGCTTACGCTTGTGTCATATCTATATGGATAGGCTTCAGGGTTCATTGAAGCAGGCAGCAAAGCGACATTCAAAGCTTTTTGATAAGTCATTAAGTGAATTTTTTGAAAGGCTTGATAAGTCATACCTAGGTGCAGATGAAAAGGAACAGCTTGAATATGTAGAAGCCTTAGAAAGCACAGCCGAAATATTGGCCGAAACAATAGACGAAATCACAAGACCAATAGAATAACATGGAAACACCACAAACAACGAACAGGGGCTTTTTTTCAACTACAAAGCCCAATGATTACCTACGGGTAGCTTTAAGTCCTGAAGAAGAGCCACAAGTATCAGTACGTGCGGTTAATACGCTACAGGAAGACGAAGACGACCCTGCTATTGTAGTAGAATGCGTGGTAGACCTGAACTTAGCTACTTTTGTGGACATTGTTGAGCATTTGCACAGTAACATGAGCGAAGAGCAATTGACTAAATTTGGTATTTGGACAAGTGAACAAGTAGATCAAATAGTACGCTCTTACGTGGGGGACTTACTTGATGCTTTAGCTTCAGGGGGTAAAGACGTGAAGCCGCAGGTTCAGGAATTATTAGAAGGTATGAATATAAACCTATCGGATTATATAAAACCTGCCCCTGCAAAGCGTCCTCGCAAAGCACAGGGATGAAGAGAACTTTGGTAACCAAACATTAAACCGATGAGTGACTATAAAGACGGAAAATACCGAATACAGCAAGCCTACCGTCAATTTTTAGCGTGTAAGTCCCCCGAAACTGCGGCTAACTGCCAATTGCTCTACGAAGAAATTAGGGCAGGTTTAGGTAGCATCATGGACAAGATAGCCTTGGCTTCATGGTATAAGCAAAACAAGTTAGAAGAATTAACCCCTTATTTATAATGGAACAGGCTACTATAGGAGCAATTAATAGGTGGTTCACAGGGTGGTACCCGAAGGATTTATTTTTTCCTAATATGTTTGCAGTTTCGCAGTACATAGAAAGCGACCTAATACGGGTAACACCATCGGGTTATATGTATGAATATGAAATAAAGCATAGTTTGGCCGATCTAAGGGCAGATAAGCGGAAAACAGGGAAACATGCGGCTTATTTGCAGGCTTACCTAAGCCAAGGGCTGCGGTCTACTAAATTAACTATCCCTAAAGAATTTTATTATGTATTGGCCATTGGGGAGAAGCTGCCTAAACTTAGTGCTAAGCAGGCCGCTGACTTAATTCCTGACTATGCAGGCTTAATTTATGCTCACCCTTATATAGGCCGTGCCGATGGACAGCCTTATGCAAGCTGCGACTTTATACGCAATGCCCCACGGTTAAGCAGGCAGCCTATAGCAGAGGAGAAATTAGCAGACATGCAGAAAAAGATAAACTTCAGGTTTTGGGAACTAGAGCACAGCAGGAAGTACAGGGAATATATAGAACGTTTAAATAAAAGCAATGAAACGAAGAAAGAGAGTTAATTATGTAAGGCTCCTAGATCATGAAGTATTGGGGCAGGTAGTAGTAATGAAAGACGGTGACGCTGATAACCCTTTAACTATTATCTTCAGGTGCGATCATCCTAAGGTACCAAGTACTGTCACACAGCAATACGGGTTTTACCATGTAGAACTACGGGACAGGGCTTTTGAGAATGATGCTGAAATTCTACAGGTAGTAGAAGGGCTAAACGAGTGGGTAAATTCTACTATTGACGACACCCTGAATGAACTTAGGGTTAATCGACGACTTGCTAATGTAGACAGGCCAAAAGGCTTTAGTGATAGCTTTAGCTTAAACTAATCTTTGTCAAGTAACTTTACAATAACCAAAAAAATAAGAACATGAAAGTAGTAGTGATTAATCGACATTTTGAAGTGGCCGAGAACAAGGTATCGGCAACAACGGCGAACCTAACTATCTCGGAACAAGGGGTAGATAGGGTTTTAGTGGGGGAGAAGTTATTAGGTGAAGGGAAGAAAATACCTGTGGCTATAATAGGGAAAGAACTTTATCCTTTTGGTGAACAGGGGGAAAAGGCTGTAGCTTTCTATACGAACGAAATACATGAAGCTTTTATACAAAACACAACTTTGTATATTCAGTCTGTGGGACTAGACAGGTGGGTATTTACTATAAGGGCAGGTAAAGTATCAAGGGGCTTAGGTGCTTTTCCTGAAGAAATCGAAACCCCCGAAACCATGGGAAAAGATGAACCTATGACTACAGATGCTGCGGTATTCAAGTACTTGGAAGAAAGCTATAAATATCTACGGGGAACTAATGCAATACCCATGGGAATATCTGAAGAAGGGGAACAAAGGGATGGCACCAAAGCAAATACCCCTTATCACCTATGGGTAGAAACTTTAGTGCTCGGACTAGAAGCAGAGGGGAAAGATACGGAACAGGTAATAGGCCATTATTTAAAGTATTTAGGCCGTGGGGAAGACTTATCGGAGTGCTACAGCCAAAACATCGGTGTAGTACAGTTAGCACAGGCAGCGGTAAAATACGCAGAGGAAGCAAAACCAAAGGGGCAAGGTAGATTAGTTGAAGAAGACTATATTTTGATAGCTTACTACTGTGCTATTCCCAATACTGACAAAAGTTTGGCCGTGATAACAAGCCGAGAAGTCGTACAGAAAGAACTAAGCGAAGCCTATCACAAGAACATACCTACCAAGGTAATAGCAAAGCACCTATACGAGGTACTGACTAATCAGAATGACGGTACTACGGTGGCCAAAGGCAGCAAGTAGCACAGCTAAGCATTTACCAAGGGGAACCTTTACGGCTTCCCCTTTTTTTGTCTTGTAGGTTTGTAAATAATTTAGTACGTTATACGCCTAACTAATCGGAAATGACATGAGCTTAGCAAAGGCAATCAATCAGTTTGACGGGCTTCCTGAAGACAATAAAGACCAAACAAGAAAGAAAAAAGCGTTAGTAAAGCATTCAAAGAAAGAAAGGCTACGTATAGCAAAGCAGATATGTGGACTATACGCTACAGGCCATTATACTATCGAAGGTGCATGTAATGCGTTTGGAATACCGTACAGTACGTTTATTCGATGGACGGGGGGCATGGAGAAAGAACCTGAAGAGATAAGGCACTCAAACCCATACCGTTACAGTCAAATAAAACGCGGTGGCTACATTAAAGAGGTAAGAGAAGCTTATGCTATAGCACGGGAGCACATGAGAATGAATAGGGACATGGTCGTAGCCGAACGGGTAGAAACCGCACTAATAAAGGCAGCCATCGGGTACGAATACGAAGAAGAAACCAAGGTCTATACTCGTGGGGTGAACGGAACCCCCGTACTAAAGGAAATACGAAAGGTTAAGAAGGTAGTCCCTCCGAACGTGCAGGCCATGCAATTCTATTTAAGGAACAGGGCAGGACATTTGTATTCCGATGAGCAAAAGCATGAAGTGAAGGTTGCTCGGCCGTACGCAGACCTAAGCGACGAAGACTTACACGCACAGCTGACCGAATACGAAGAAATAGGTAGCAAGTTGAATGAACACACAGACCGCTTTTTAGACTAATGTTTTTGAAAAACAGGCACTTAACGGAGGAATACATGCTCCGTAAACAGATGGAAGTGTGGCGTAAAAAGCCTTTGCTATGGTTACGGGATAGGTTTGGGGAAGACCCGAAGTCGTTCATTTGGTCAGCATGGGACGAAGATAAGTACAATGCTCACCATTGGGATGGGGACAAAGACCCACTAGCACAGGCTTGGCAGGCATTATGCAACGAAAATGCAAATGGTCACCATAATTGGGCTGCTATTACTTCAGCTACAGGAACAGGTAAGACATATTGGCTTAGTCGTGTGGTGTTTTGGTTTTTGGATTGCTACAAAGACAGTATGGTCATTACTTCCGCACCTAAGCAGGAACAGCTTAAGCTTCACCTGTGGAAAGAAGTAGGTCGAGCCTTTGGTAAGTTCCGCAGGTTTCGTCCTGAAGCCAAAATGACGCAATTAAAGCTGAAAATAGGGGGTAATGTAAAGGCCGATGATGAATATGATTTAGATTACGACGAGGCATGGTTAGCTCGGGGGTTTGTAGCGGGTACTTCCGCAGACAGTAAGTCAGCAACCAAAGCACAGGGTTTCCACGCCGAACACATGCTAATAATCTTTGAGGAAACCGCAGGTATGAACTTTTCCGTCCTCTCGGCCTTCATAAACACGGCTGTAGCGAAGAATAACGTAATCTTAGCCGTAGGTAACCCTGATAGTATAAACGACCCGCTAAGCGTATTTGCAGAGAACCCCCGCACCCTTTCCTACCGTGTAAGTGCTTACGATCACCCGAACATAGTATTGAACAGCGAAGTAATCGCAGGGGCTGTGTCCAAGCCTTCTATTGAAGATCGAAAAACTACCTACGTGGAAGGAAGCCCGTTCTTCAATTCAAGGGTACGGGGTATTATTCCATTAGAAGACAGTACTTCCTTAATTAAGTCAGCATGGATAGAACAATGCACAAAGCTAGATGAAATACCATGGACAGAGGGTTACAATGCCTGTGGCCTTGATGTAGCCAATTCATTGACGGGGGATATGGCAGCCGAAGCGTGGGGGCGTGGTAATGAACTTGACAGGCTTAGGGAATTTAGGTGTCCGAACGCTACCCACTTGGCATATAATCTATTCTACAGCGACGACGAATTAGACCAAAAAGGCTATGAGCAATACAACACAGGTAAAATAAAAGACTACGAGCTTATTTCTGCCTTTATTGGGGTGGATGCTGTGGGTATTGGGGTAGCCACTATTAATGCTTTCAAAGACCTATACATGGACGTTACTGCCCTACAGGGTGGGGCATGGGAGGAAGGGCTGCCCACGGATGAAGAAGGAAACGTAATGTACACCTTCCCGTCCTTGCGTGGGCAAATGTGGTACGAACTACGGGAAGACCTACGCTTAGGCCGCATAAGAATAAACTTACCTAAAGACGAACAGGGGCAGGCCGCATACTACCAACTACGCAGGGAATTAACGGGTATTAAGTGGGAATTTAAGAACAACCGCATAGTCATAGAGCCAAAGCACTTGCTGAAGGAAAGAATGAACGGGAAGTCGCCGAACTTAGCAGATGCTGTAGTTTATTGGAATTGGACACGTAAAGGGTACAGGTTTATTTACGGGGGTCTTGGTCTTGGCTAAATGCAACGAATTTTGATACCACCCCCGTAAAAAAGAAGCCCGAACTTAAAATAATGCAAGCTTAAGCACAGGTAGCTATAAGGAAAGGCTAATAAATCTTTCTGTTTTGTTTGCAGGTTCGTAAAAACCTAGTATCTTTGTATCACAACGAAACGGAATAATACCATGTCAAATTTAACTTACTTCGTGCCTGTAGCTGAACATCCTGAAGAAGGGCACACATTCAACACTTTAAAGGAAGCTAAACAGTTTGCTGAAAACTACGACAAGGCACGTAATGCTGTAGCTGAAGACGGGCAGGCTGTAAAAGGTGCAAGTTTAACCCCTATTTGGGAAATTGATCATAATGAACTGCTTCCTTCCGCTAAGTTCGTTCGTCTTTCATGGGTAAAAGACCTGACTTGGAAAAAGGTAGCACTTCCTGACTTATCTTCTAACATTTAAACTTTGCCTGCAATGCCACGACTAACAAAGAAAGAATTTATAAGCCAAGAACTGACTAACGACCCAAAAGCCACAGGGCTAAAAGTAGGGGACTTAGTGAAATGGGAAAATGACAACGGCGTATTGTGGGAACATAAAGTAATAGGGTTTTGCCATGATGATTATATGGCTATTAATTGCGGAATGGTAGTCTACTTGGACAAGGCTAGCTATTGGTTCCCGCTTAACCCTAAGTACATAAAAGAAATAAACGGCAAACCTGTGGAGCTTCCGCAGGCTTAGCCAAACTTTAAACCAAAAACCGATAATTAGTATGAAAAAGGACATAACCCACTTAGAACTAACTTTAGAACAACTAAAACAATTATATACTAAAGTTCTGCACTATAGTGTAGAAACCCCCGAAAGGGTGGTCTGCTTAGATAAGCAGGGCAAGTATGCTGAAGTTTCATTATGGCTAAACAATCAACAGCCCGAAGCCATGGCAACAACACCTGAACCACGGTATAGTTTAAAAACTACTATACGTTTAAATTCCTTGGAATTGAGCGGGGCTTCATTATTTATTGACCATGATAAACGGTAAAAAGTTGGTCTTTTTTTCTTGTTTTGTTTGCAGGTTCGTAAAATCTTATTACCTTTGCATCATAACGAAACGGAAAACCTAACTTATTCAACATGGCAACTTTAGCAACATTCAAAGAAGGAAAAATTTACACAATGCGCGTTGTAAGCAATAGCAGCTTACTTGTAGAGTGGAAGTGTATAAAGCGTACGCCTAAGATGGCCACCTTCGTAAACGTGAAGGACGAAAACGAAGTAATGCGTCGCAGGATAAACCAAGGGCACGGCTGCGAATACGTACGGGAAGGGAATTACAGCATGGCACCTGTTTTAAGTGCAGATAGTGAAGCAGAACCACAGGCACAGGAAGAAGAAGTAGACTATACTGAAAAGTTAGCCGAAGTAAGCAAATGCGCTGCCCGTGTAGCTGAAGCTGAAGAAATGATTGCCGCTATGAAGCATGAGCTAGAATGTGCACGGGAAGTATTAGCGGCTTCTAAGAGTTTATTGGCCACAGCCCGCAGAGAACTTTTAACCGTAACCCAATAGAAAGATGCAAGACTACGAACTAAGTGCGGGGGTTTTGGCCAAAGTCCAAGAACAGAACCCTCGGGTAAAGCAGGTACACCTTACTGCCTTTAGTGATGGTACCTATTTGGTAACCTTGGCTTTTAACGAAGGTGGATTTTTAGAAGGTACTGAAGTGAAGCGGAAGGCCACGGCCATCAAGCACATAAATGACTTGCTTAATCGAGTGCAGGTGAAGCTTAAAGTAACCAAACAAGATTTAATACAGGGATAAAAGACGCTTTTTACCACAGCCAAACGGGCTAAGGTTACTAGCTGCGGCATTTTGCAGGTGCCAATACGCCCTAAGTGGACGCTATAAAGGGAAGTGACTTACTTAGGGCTTTAAAACCAATTAAATTAATAACCATGGAAAGTACACAAGAGAAAAAAGTAGAGGAATTAATAGCACAGGTTCACCGATTGCGGGAAGAAGAGCGGGGGCTTACTTTGTTTGCTATAGCGGAAAAGCTAAAGCTTCACCCATACAAAAAGGGGCAAATGGTTGAGTTTACCCATTGGGGGAAAAGGGAAAAAGGACTTATTCATAATACGGACGTAAAACGCAATAACTTTTTATTTAGTGTAACTATTTTACTACTAACCAAGAAAGGAGAAATACATAAGGGTAGACGGCCAATTGTTTTGTCGCTTCCTGAAGAAGGAAAAACTGACTACTTTTCCCCTGCTGTAGATATAGTAGTATTAGAAGAACCAAAAGAAGAATAAACCCATGGACTACCCTATACTTTCAAAATCTATATGGGCTAAAGCTGTGGACGCTATGCGGGCTGAAGTATTGGCCGCAGTACCCAAAGACGAACACCCTGAAGAACAGGAAAATATACATGATGTTGTTTTCTATTCTGCCCATGTAACACGTATGCAAGTTGAGGGGCTAATAGTTCAAATTCGGGAGAATACGGATATTTGGTCAAGGGCTAAGATAAATTACTATTACGATACGTGTGCTTTGTTGACTCGCTCGGCACAGGATAGTTTTGAGTTCTGCCACGTGGTGACCATGTGGGACACAGTTTCTTTACTTGATCAGATAAAGGTAACCCCCGACTTATGGAAGAACTAACAAAGGACACGGCAAGCTTTGAGGATTGGGAACACGCTTTCAATAGCTGTTTCCCTTGTTATTTGTACGTCCCTGAATACCACACCCTACAGGAATATTACGATAAAGGTTATACGGTTCGTACAGCAATTGAAGTAGAGAACTCATTACAGGACGATTTATGGAAGGAAGCATACAACTAACCAAAAAAGAAATACAGGCTTTATTGCTAGAACAGGGGTATAGTCGTATTTACCGAAAAGGAAAAATGACCCCTGAAGGCTTAGACAGAACTAAGCCTTTTGTGTGTATGTCCCGTATAGGTAAGTTTTATTACGTTTCCCCTAAAGCTGCCCATGGTGTAGATAGTTGGTTAGTTGAGCGGCTTTCTTTCTTTAATGGGAAGGTAGCGAATGAGTTGTACACTATCCACAGGAGACGCTTATTCCGCAAGTCAGCCGTTATTTATTATCAGCAATAAAATATAAGGGTAGTTCTTTGCATGTTCGTAAAATGTTATTACCTTTGAAGTGCGCATACGCTTGACGCCCTGATGTTGTGAGGGGCTATGAAGGCCATTCTTATAGTAGCTACGCACAGCGCAAAAAACCATCCATAGTGCGGAAGAATGGCAAGGTTAAGGAGGCTAACAACATACCCCCGTGTCCTATCGGCATATGCTGCACGGGGGTAAACATTGCGGGGTAGAGCAGCAGGTAGCTCGTTGGGCTCATATCCCAAAGGTCGCAGGTTCGAGCCCTGCCCCCGCAACATTCAATAAAAGCAGTCTAGTTAGCTTGCTTTTGCCTAAGACCCGTAGGCTACGTAGGTACTATAAGCGGGTAACGAGGAAACCGATGGATAACCCGTGCTGTTGAGAGCGTTGCTCAACGGGTCAGGTGGGTAAAGACTGAAAAACACCAACAGAACAAGATGTAAACTACGGTCAGGTATAAGACCAAAACACACACGGTTGGTCTAAGCGTACAAAAATAGACTGCCCTTAGCGGGGTAAAACTCGTTAAGGGATTTAGTGCGGTAGCTTAATTGGCAAAGCGTCTGTTTTTGGAGCAGAAGACCGTAGGTTCGACCCCTACCCGCACTACTAGGCACGTGGCGAAAAGGCTAACGCTAATAAATACGTAGTAAGTGGCTTACCATCATTCCCAAAAGTGTGTCCGTCAAACGACCGTTGGTGGTAACAGAAAAAGGGAAACGCCCCCACGCTGTGCAAAGTCGGGATAGCTTACTGAAGGTGCAGGTTCGAGTCCTGCCGTGCCTACTAACCAAACAAATAAAACCAATGACAAAGCTAGGACAAGCACAGCAACTGTACACCGACTTAAATAACCACCTTGACTTTCTTCAGGGTGTGATACGGGGGTATTCAGACAAGCCCATAGACACAGCACAGGCCGAGAAGGTAGCCACTACCTTAGAAGAACTTAGGGGCATGATTAAGGAAGCCTTTACTTTGTATGATCGACAAACTTTGACTATACAGGAATTAAAGCAGGATAAGTTAGCCTATAGACGGGCAATAATCCTCGCTGCTGTTCCTACCCCGTCAAGGTTTACCAACTTGCCACAGTTGGACTTTTCGTCCCCTACAAAGGAAGAAGAGCCTAATAAAGCTTTAACGGTGAACAGGTATTTAAGCTTATGTCAGCCTTATGCTAAAGCTTTATTATCCGATGTGCATACTATATTTAACCCTGATACAGCTGAAAAGCAAATGACTGACTTTGTGGCTTCTTTGCGGGGTGTGCTTCCCGATGATTGGTTAGTAGGCTTTTTTGATGCTGACGAATTAAGGGCTAACGCTAATTCTGATAGCGGGGTAAATATGTATGACTATGCCCTGCGTTGCACAGGTGCTGTAATTCTAAAAAACTTATAATCTTATGAACAAGAATGTAAAAGCAGACGCTATATTACTGTATAAGAATATATCCGTCAATGGTATTGGCCGTTATGAAGCCCGCTACGTGGTAAATAAGCTAATTGTAAAGAACAGGGTAGGCCGAGAAGGCTTGGCTGCTTACACTACCGAATTACTGACATGGTTAGTTCAAAAGAACTTGATTAAGCATATTACCAAGGGTGGGAACAACTGCTATAAAAAGCGTAAGCTAAAAGTGGCTGACCCTAAGAAGGCAGTACAGAACCCTTTGAACTTATAATACATGGGTAGGTGAACAGCCTACCCTTTTTAACTTATTCGTATGGAAGTAAACTATAACACAAAGGCAGGAATGTCAGTATTAAAGCTGAAAGCGCAAGGGTTTACGTTGGTCTCGGCGAAATACGTACAGGGCACGTGCCACCAAAGAAAAGTATTAGGGGTTCATACCAACGGTACAGTTTATAGGATTTTAGGTTTCATTACAGGATATCGAACTAATGAGGTGGAGTATTGGAAAACCCAAAAAGTAAGGTATAAGCCTGATGGCTATCCCGTGACCTACATATCGGACAGACGAGGGCAGATAATGGCTAAGCAGTTCCGTTATTTTTTACGTTAGTTCTTTGCAGGTTCGTAAAAACCTAGTATCTTTGTTTCATAACAAAACGGAATAATCATTATGGGTACAAGAGCCACAATTACAATTACACATCACGGAAAAAGCTTACACTTATATCGTCACCTAGACGGGCATTTATGTTCCACAGGACACGACTTGGCTACTTTTGCTGATAAGTGGAAAGAACTAAAGGGTGAAGGTAGCTTAGCCGAGATAAAAGCTGACCTATTTGGACGCAACCCGAAAAGCTACGAAGTGATAGAAGACCCAAAGCAGCACGGGGATAGAGCTTTTCATTACACCTTAGCCATTAGCCCAAAAGGTAGTATAAGAACACAGGTAACCACATGGGATTTTTACCCGAACGGGGAACGCTACCGAAGAAACCAAGTATATACCATAGCCAAGTTTAGACAGGCCGTAGCCGAGGACATTCGCTTAGTTCGGCGAAACATGCAAGCCTACGGAATGTAACTGATTAGACCAACCGTAAAAAAGTTGGTCTTTTTTTCTTGTTTTGTTTGCAGGTTCGTAAAATCTTATTACCTTTGTATCACAACGAAACGGAAAACCTTAAATACTTAAACCATGTCACACACAGTAGCAAATACCTTAATTAAGCAAATTGGAAATAGAGCCTTCACTATGTACGGGGCTAAAGACCTAGTAGCGGCCAAAGATGGCTTAGTGTTCAAAATAGGCCGTAATGCTTCAAAGGCCAATAGAATACAAATTCAGCTTACCCCTGCGGATGACTATACCGTTACTTTTTGGGGAGGGCGTGGCGTAAACATTAAAGAAATCACACAACACACGGGGGTATATGCAAGTGACCTTCATGGTGTTATTGAAGCAGTGACAGGCTTAGTACATAAATTATAATAAACCTGCCCCGTGTAATAGCGGGGCTTTATTTTTTACCTTTATGCAATATCATAGAATAGATTTAGATAAGCAGGAAGAAGCAGCACAACTAGCCAAGCAAGGAATAGCGGCTATACACGCACAGGAAGTAGAATGTAATAGCGAGATAGCCTACTATGAAGGGCAGCAGGATTTTTTGTATTCAGTCATCACCGAGTTTTTCCACCCTTGGCGTTTTGCCGCACAGGTAGAAGTAGAATATATTACCCATTACGGGTCAAAGGTAAAGGGCTTGTTTGATGTAGTGAAAATAGAAACCCTTTCACCAATGCGCTATTCACACTATGGTATTATTCATAGGCACTATGGTCATGGACAGTTAGAAGGTCATATTGACGTAGGGGAAGCGTATTTTTTCTATGTGCGGTTAAGGCCGACTGACGAAACTGTAGCTTATATGAATTTTGAGCTTCTTTTTTCTTATAAGGGGTATGAAGCTGAACAAACGGAAGCCTTAGAATTGCCTACAGGGCTTAGCTTTTCAAACCCTCACAACTACGGGACAATTGAAAAGCTGAAGGTAGTAAAGCAGTTACCCGACAACTTAAAAGGAAAGGTGCTAAACAATGAGTAGTTCAAGTATGGAAAAGCGGGGTGAAGTAGACCTATTAATAGGGTTAAGCAGGGCACAGCAAAAGGAAATTAAAGCTTCTATTGAACGCGGGTACAAGACACACGTTCACCACGATCAAGCTATGGAAGTCTTTAAAGAATGGAACGGGGCAGTTAGTATAGACACGGCCATTGTAGAGGAAAGAGGCGACCTTGTGGCCGTTACTGTACAGGGCGTGGGGTTCAACACCCAAACGCTGCTTATGGCTAAAACGGTTACCTACGAAACGGGCTATATGGTCTTTAGATCATCTACGGGGGCACCCTTATTTTATTGCCTACTTCAGCAAGTGCAGGGGCTTTACTTATTTTACTACCATTATGTAACAGCGTATAACGAGGCTACTATGGTAATGAGTAGAAAGAAAAGCGCACCTAATACTGAAGTAGTGTATAGTAATGGCATAATGCACGGAACTTTTAGTAAACTAACACTAACGCATATTTTAAACGATGGAGAACAATAGTATTATTTTAGCAAAGACGGCCAATTACCAAGCTAAGCTATTAGCTGAAGGCTACACGCAGGATGAAATTATAAAACGTGCTGCGGGGTACATGGATGCACTTGCTGAATTTGCAAGTAGTAGTCAAGTAGAAGACGTAAAGCAGGTTTACGCCGCTGCCACCAAAGAGCCTAATTCTATCGGTGGTATAGCTGAAGAACAAGCGGCTATAATGGCCAAAGGCTTAAAGCAGCACAAACCAAAGCCAAAGGAAAAGCTTACGGCCAAAGAAAAGATCGAGAAAGCTTTACCGTTTTTAAAGAAGGAAGAACAAGTAAAAAAGTAACATTATGGCACACTTAGGAGAAGGACACAGAACAGTAGGTTTAAACTTCGGGGGTAAGTTTGAAACCCGTGGTAACCGTAGCCGAGCAAGTAGCTCACGGAACTTGACCCGTAGGGAACGGGTGAAGAAAAAGAACAAGCGCAGGCAGGTTAAAAGATAAAGGAAGCATAACAGGTCTAACTAATGACTGATTTACAGTACTTAGCTTTAGTGTATATAAGTGAATACCCAAGCGACAAAGCTTTTAGTTACAACGCTTTTGCTGTAGACCTAAGACCTGAAGCTCCTATGCACAGGCGTACAGATAAGAATAGCAGGGATGGAAACTTTGCCCCGTCGTGGGCAGGAAGGTACATAGGCAGGCTGAAGGCAAAGGGATGGGTAAGAA